>Ga0222715_10001801_pt1 | contig 20085 bp, 19 predicted proteins | sample C33_9DmetaG_FD_165056 | JGI IMG/M metagenome (GOLD analysis project Ga0222715, IMG submission 165056) | Estuarine water microbial communities from San Francisco Bay, California, United States - C33_9D | ecosystem: Environmental > Aquatic > Marine > Unclassified | place: USA: California... | reverse complement strand
TAAATAAGAAGATTTTTGTTTTTTTATATATTTGAAAAAGAGGGATTAATTTCCCTCTTTTTTTTATTTTTTATAATATAAAATTAAATTTTCAGAAGAATTTTTTTTTAGTTTGATTGCAGTTTTGTTGTTGTTGATAAAAACTTTAGCATCAAAGAAAAATACACTCCCAACGGAAACCGTAATTAAAGACCTGTCATAATATCTAGAAGTCAATACCAGAGGAATAGTATCATTGATGCTAATTTTCATTTCTTCAGTATTTATGTAAAATGTTTCCTCGTCTGAAACCCACATCCCTTCAAGATCACTTACTTTCTCTAATTCACTAAAACTTTCTTGACAAGAAAAAAAGGTAAAGAAAAGAGTTAAGTAAACTAATTTTTTCATTTCCAAGAGTATTTAAGCAAGATATTTTTTAATATCAGACATGTATTTTCCACCAATTGTGTAATGATTTCGTTCAAGGTTTACAGTGGAACCTTCAAAGGATGTAATAAAATCAATATTGATAACAGTAGAGCGATGGATTCTAACAAATTTATTTCTAGGAAACTTCTTAATAAAACCCGAAATATTGCCATGTACCATGTATGAGTTCTCTTTCACAATAATTTTAGTGTAATCTTTCATTGCTTCTAGCGCTATAACATTATCAAAAAATAACTTAACATCACTTCTGTCGCTTCTTACAAAAATGTAATCTTTTTAAGATTCACTTTTTAAAGAAATTATGGATTTTCTATTAAATATTACAATTAATATAATAAATAGAATAATTATTAAAGATAAATAATAAATTTTTGTTTTTTATATATTCGAAAAAGAGGGATTAATTTCCCTCTTTTTTTTTATTTTTAATTTGTGAAAAAATATATTTTTTTAATTCTTCTTACTCTGAAACTTTCATTTTCTCAGAGCCCAGTTTTTGAACTTCTTGATTCAAACCAAACCGGAGTTAAATTTAATAATCACATTGATGATAAAAAGGAACATAATATTCTGCTTTATGCAAATTATTATGGCGGTGGTGGTGTAGGAATTGCAGATTTTGACAATGATGGTTTACAGGATATTTATTTTGGAGGAAATTTAGTAGGGGACAAAATATACAGAAATACTGGGAATTTTAAGTTTACTGATAAGACAGATGGTTCAGGAATTATAGATAATGGCTCATGGTCATCTGGGATTACAATAGCTGATGTAAATAATGATGGACTTGTAGATGTATATGTGAGTAAGGAATTATATGATGATAAACCTGAGCTCAGAAGAAATAAGTTATATATAAACAAAGGAAACTTTTCTTTTGAAGAATCATCAAAATCCTGGGGAGTTGATGTTTCGGCTAGAACCAGACATGCTGTTTTTTTTGATTACAACAATGATGGTCACTTAGATCTTTATTTACTTAATCAACCTCCTAACCCTGGAAGTTATTCAAAGTTTTTTGGATCTGATTTAAAACTTTCTGAATATTCTTTGCAATTATTTAGAAATACTGGTTCAAATAGTTTTATTGATGTAACTGAAGAGGCGGGCCTTAAACGAACAGGGTTTCCTAATAGCGTTGTAGCATCAGATTTAAATGACGATGGATTAGTGGACTTGTATGTTGCTAATGATTTCGAGGCCCCTGATTTTTTATATTTTAACAATGGAGACGGCACATTCTCGTATGAAACAGAATCTTCTTTAAAGCACACATCATTTTACAGTATGGGTGTAGATTCTGCTGATATTAATAATGATGGAGAGCTTGATATTATGGTTGTAGACATGACAGCCGAGGATAATTTTCGTCTTAAATCGAATATGAGCGGAATGAATCCTTCTGCATTCTGGAAAGTTGTCAAAGATGGAGGTCATTTTCAATATATGTTTAACACCTTGCAAATAAACAATGGAGATAAAACTTTTAGTGATGTCGCTCAGTACACCAAAACCTCCTCAACGGATTGGAGTTGGGCAAATTTAATTGCAGATTTTGATAACGATGGCCTTAAAGATATATACGTGACAAACGGACTTTTAAGAGATATTAGAAATACAGATGCTGACAAAAAAGTAGGAGAATTTGTATTAAAAATAGCTGATGACTTTGTAAAGAAAAATAAAACGTTTGAATATAATTTATGGGATATTCTGCCTTTAGACGAAGCTTTAGAACTAGTGCCTAGTGTTAAAATTAAAAATTATCTCTACAAAAACTATGGAGATCTTGACTTTAAAAATGAAGCTAAGCGTTGGGGAGTTGATCAGCCAAGCTTTTCAAATGGGGCATCATATGCTGATTTAGATAATGATGGGGATTTAGACTTAGTAGTTAGCAATGTCAATGAAACTGCATTTATTTATAAGAACAATTCTGAAAATAATTTTTTAAGATTAAAATTAGAGGATGAGTCAAATCAACCAATATTTGGTTCAAAAGTAAGATTATATAATAATGGAAATATTCAATTATTTGAAAGCACAAACGTAAGAGGAATATATTCTACAAGTGAAGATTTTATTCACTTTGGCCTAGGAAATCATAATGAAGTAGATAGTCTAATAATTACTTGGCCTAATTCATTAAAAACTAAGCTATTTAACGTTAATGCAAATCAAGTTTTAAAAATTAATTCAAGTACAGCTAAAGACTACAATGAAATAAAGATTGAGAAAAAATTATTTTTTGAAGAAAACAGGGCTAAAATAAATTATACTCATATTGAAAATTCTTTTGATGATTTTGAAAAACAAGTTTTACTTCCTCATAAATTATCTCAGTTAGGGCCTGCATTAGCAGTTGCCGATGTTAATGGAGACAATCTTGAAGACGTCTACGTTGGTTCTGCGTCAGGAGAAATTTCTAAATTATTTTTACAAACTCTTGATGGTGAGTTTTTGGAGTCTTCAAACAATATTTGGGATCGTCATAAAGTTTTAGAAGATATTGATGCTGTATTTTTTGACTTTGACAATGATGGTGATAATGATTTGTATGTTGTAAGTGGAGGAAATGAATTTTCTCCAAATTCTAGCACTTATTTAGATAGGTTATATACAAACGACGGTAATGGGAATTTTGATTTTAGAAGAGATCTTCTGCCAAATATTTATGAGTCTGGCTCAGTAGTTAGACCTTACGATTTTGATAATGATGGTGATTTAGATTTATTTGTTGGTTCAAGAATGATTCCTTGGAATTATCCTGAACCTGCTACTAGTTATCTTTTAATCAATGAGAACGGATCTTATGTAAAATATGAAGACCTCAATAATAGTTTTACAGATTTAGGACTTGTCACTGATGCAGTTTGGTCAGATTTTGATAACGATGGAGATAAAGATTTATTTGTTGTAGGGGAATGGATGCCATTAACTTTAATAAAGAATCATAACGGAAATTTATTTAAAGAAAAACTTAACGATAGTTGTGATGAAAAGTTTGGGTGGTGGTATTCAATTGAAAGTGGAGATTTTAATAATGATGGACAGGAAGATTTGGTTTTAGGAAATCTTGGAAAAAACTACAAATACCAAGCAAACGATGAAGAACCTTTTGAAGTGTTTTATGATGATTTTGATGATAATGGTAGCAAAGATATTGTTTTAGCTTATTATAATTATGGAATTCAATTTCCATTAAGAGGGTTTTCATGTTCATCCCAACAAGTCCCAGAACTTAAAAATAAATTTAAGAAATATGATCTTTTTGCCTCTTTAGATGTAAAAGACGTTTATGGAGAAGTTAATCTAGACAATGCCTTAAGGTTGCATGCTAATACATTTGAAAGCATGGTTTTAATAAATAACAACTCTAGTTTTGAGCCCATTGATTTACCTTATCAAGCCCAGATTTCCTCAATTAATGACTTTTTAATCGACGATTATAATAACGATGGTAACAAAGATATTTTAATAGTAGGAAATTTATTTACTTCTGAAGTTGAGACTACTAGAAATGATGCAAGTTATGGGCTAATTTTAACTGGTAATGGAGAAGGCACATTTAAAGCTATGTCAAGAAAAGAAACAGGATTCTATGCGCCAAGTGATGCAAAAAAACTTCATCAAATTAATTTAAATGGAGAGAAAGGAATTATTATAGGAAATAACAATGACTTAATACAATATTTCAAAAGAATTAAGTAAATTGTCGAAACCTTATGAGCAACAAAACCTTTTTAAACATATTAATAGCTGGATTTTTTATTTTAGTTATTGGATTTTTTTTTAGGGTTTTTGGAGGAAATTTTCAAACTGAAAAACAAATAAATCATAATCCTAAACTAGTTGTAGGAATAGTGGTTGATCAGATGAAATATCAGTATTTAACTAAGTACTGGAATCATTATTCGGAATATGGTTTTAAAAGATTAATCAATGAAGGTTTCAACGCTAAAAGTAATTACTACGGATATGCACAAACCTCTACTGGACCAGGTCATTCTACGGTTGCAACTGGAACTCATCCAGGAGTTCATGGAATTATAGGTAATAGCTGGTTTGATAGAAAAACAAAAAAATCAGTTTACTGTGTAGAGGATTTAAATTATAATACTGTAGGAAGCTCAACTGAGAATGGCAAAAAATCTCCTTCTAATCTTTTAACAACTACTTTGAGTGATGAAAATCGAGTAGCCACTAATTTCAAGGGCAAAACTATAGGCGTAGCCATAAAAGATAGAGGTTCTATTCTATCTTCTGGTCATACTGCAAATGCAGCATATTGGTATGATTCTAAGGAAGGTAGTTTTATAACGAGCACTTATTATGTTTCAGCATTGCCTGATTGGGCACAAGAATTTAATGACTCAAGGCATATTGATAGTTATTTAAAACCTTGGGATACATATTATGATATTTCAACATATATAGAAAGTGGTCCCGACAAGAATAATTATGAATCTAATTTTAGTGGTGAAGAGAACCCGGTTTTTCCTCATAACTTTAAAATTAAGAATGATAAAACAGGGAAACCATATTATGGCGCTTTAGCTTCAACTCCCTTTGGAAATTCATTGGTTACAGATTTTTCAATCAAAGCAATAGAAGGAGAAGATTTAGGAAAAGATGACAATACAGACTTTTTATTAATCGACTTTTCTTCAACTGATTATGTTGGACATCAATTTGGAGCAAACTCAAAGGAGGTTCAAGACACTTATATAAGACTTGATAAAGAAATTGAAAGGTTTTTAAATTATTTGGACAATAGTATTGGAAAAAATACTTATACACTATTTTTAACTGCCGATCATGGCGCATCTGATGCACCAGGATTTTTAAAAGACAATAAAATTCCAATTAATTATTTTAATTATAAAGGATTTCGTAGTCATGTAGAAGATTCCCTAGTCAAATTGTATGGTTCAAAAGATATTATTTTAAACAGTTCTAATCAACAAATCTTTCTTAACTACGAGCTTATAGAAAAACTTAATTTAAATTCTGAAGATGTAAAAAATAATATTATGAATTTAATTCAATCTTATCCTGGCATTGATAATGTGTATTCTTCATATGAAATTTTAAATCAAAATGATGATCATTTTGTTAGACTAATTAGAAATGGTTTTAATCAGAATCTTTCTGGCGATATTGTTTATACAATGATGCCAAATTGGATGGGCTATAGAAAAGGCTCCACTCATGGAAGGAGATATAATCACCACACTCATGTTCCTTTAATTTTCTTCGGAAACGGAATAAAGAAAGGATCAATAAGCAGAGAAACTGACGTTATTGATATTGCTCCAACAATTGCTTCAATTTTAGGAATTAACTCTCCAAACGTCTCAACAGGTAAGGTAATTTTTGAGGCTATAGATGATTAAAAATCTAAAAATAAGATTAATACATTTTTTGGCATTTATTATGATGCTCTTGAACCTTTCATGTTCAAACTCAAGTTATGATATTGTTATTGTTGGGGGAGGAACTAGCGGAGTTGTATCGGCTATTCAATCTTCAAGAATGGGATCAAAAACTCTACTTATCGAAGAGTCTAATTGGCTGGGCGGAATGTTAACTTCTGCCGGAGTTAGCGCTATGGATGGCAATTATAAATTACCTTCTGGATTTTTGAAAGAATTTAGAGATAGTTTAGTTTCTCATTATGGCCACTTGGACAGCTTAAAAACAGGATGGGTAAGCAATACTATGTTTGAACCCTCCATTGGAAATCAGATTTTAAAAGATATTGTAAACTCACAGAAAAATTTGACAATAAAATATAACTCAGTAGTTGATAAGGTATATAAAAATGAAAAGTTTGTTATCAAGATTAAAGGAGGTAATTCATATGAATCTAGAGTTTTAATTGACGCAACTGAACTAGGAGATATAATACCAATGTTAAACCTTCCATATTCAATTGGAATGGACTCAAATAAAAAATTTAAAGAAGATATAGCTCCTAGTAGAGCAAATAATATTATACAAGATCTAACCTATGTTATGATTTTAAAGGATTATCAAAAAGACATGACTATTGATAAACCAAAAAATTATGATAGAAATGAATTCATATGCTCTTTTGATTCAGGAGAATGTGCTCAAACTGATAAAAAGTTATGGTCTAAAGACAAATTGATCAGTTATGGTAAACTTCCCAATAATAAGTACATGATTAATTGGCCAATTAATGGGAATGATTATTATACAAACTCTATTGAAATGTCAATTAAAGATCGTTTGTTGAACTATGAAAAAGCTAAACAAAAATCTTTAAGATTTTTATATTTTATTCAAACAGAAATGAATTATAATAATCTTTCAATAGACTATGATGAATATCAAACTAAGGATGGATTCCCATTAATTCCTTATCACAGAGAATCTAGAAGATCTGACGGAATGGTAACGCTTACGTTAAATGATATTAAATCTCCTTATTCTAATAATAATCCTATATATAGAACTGGCATTGCAGTTGGAGATTACCCAGTTGATCATCATCATGGAGCGTATGAAAATTACATAAACCTTCCAAAGCTTGATTTTTATCCCGTACCATCATATTCTGTTCCTATCGGAAGCTTAATCCCCAAAGGAATAGATAATTTTATTATAGCAGAAAAATCAATTTCTGTTTCAAATCTAGTAAATGGAACAACTAGACTTCAACCGGTTGTTATGCAAATTGGTCAAGCTGCTGGCATATTAGCTCATTTGTCTATTAAAAACAATCAATCTATAAAATATGTTAATATTAGGGAGGTTCAGTCAGAAATATTAAAAAATAAGGGCTATATTTTACCTTATGCTGATGTAAAAAGTGATCACCCTAATTTTATTAGTTATCAAAAAATAGGAGCATGTGGAATTTTAAGATCAGAAGGTATTAATATTGGATGGGAAAATAAAACTTTCTTTTATCCCAATAAAAATTTAAAACATGATCAGATTTTTTTAGATAATTGGGAGGATTTATTTGAAACTTTACCAAAAAAACTTTCTGTAATTAACATTATAGAATGGTTAAATAAAGCTAGAGGAGTAAACATTAAAATAGATAATGATTTTAAAGACTATTGGGCCTCTCTTAGTCTTAATGATTTTCGTGAAGATAGAATTATAAAAAGAGGAGAGTTTGCAGTACTTCTAGACAATATGATAAACCCATTTTTAAATCTCAATGTAGATTTTTTAGGAAATTTCATTTCAAATAATAATGATTAGAAAAGCCATAAATAAAGATCTTTCCAGAATTATAGAGATTACTAAATCTTGTGCCGCTTTTATGATCTCTCAAAATATTTTTCAATGGAACGAGCATTACCCCAATATTGAGACTTTTGAAAACGATGTTAAAAACGAAAATTTATATGTTTTAGAATTAAATAAAAAAATCATAGGCTGCATAGTGATTTCAAATTTTATGGATGATTTTTATTCAAAAGTCAAATGGACTACTTCTAATGAAAGAAACTTGTATTTACATAGATTGGCGATTGATCCTGATTATCAAAAAAAAGGTTATGCAAAAAAGTTAATGAATTTCTCTTTTGATTTTGCAAATAACAATAATATAGTTTCTATTAGATTAGATACGTTTAGCGGGAATCCTTCAAATAACATATTCTATTCAAAACTAGGGTTTAAAAAACTAGGAAAAATTTATTTTAGAAAACAAAGTGATAAACCTTTTTATTGCTTTGAGAAGATTATGTAAAGGAATCTTTTACTTTTGTATTAAATTATCTAAATGTCTAATAATAGTTTTACTGATATTAAATTAAAAGAAGGTGAAAAAATTTATTTTTCGTCTGATAACCATTTGGGAGCCCCTAATCATGCTGAAAGTTTAGTTAGAGAAAAACGTTTTGTTGATTGGCTAGATTTAGTAAAGGTTGACGCAAAAGCAATTTTCTTACTTGGAGATTTATTTGATTTTTGGTTTGAATACAGTAAAGTCGTTCCAAAAGGATTTGTAAGAACTCTTGGGAAGTTAGCCGAATTAACAGACTCCGGAATTAAAGTCTATTTTTTTGTTGGAAATCATGATTTGTGGATGAATGGGTACTTTAAAAAAGAATTAAATATTCCAGTTTTTCATAAACCACAAAATTTTTCTATTGCAGGCAAAAAAATGTTAATTGGGCATGGTGATGGCTTAGGTCCGGGAGACAAGGGTTATAAAAGAATGAAAAAAGTATTCACTAATTCACTTTGTAAATTTCTGTTTAAGTGGCTTCACCCTGATTTAGGTGTGAGCATAGCGCAATATTTATCAACAAAAAATAAATTGATTTCAGGTGTAGATGATTTAGTATATAAAGGTGATGAGAATGAGTGGTTGGTTCAATATTCTAAAAAAAAGATAAGAGAAATTGATTACGATTATTTTATTTTTGGACATAGACATATGCCGTTAAAAGTTAATATAGAAAATAAAGCTACATATTTCAATTTAGGGGATTGGATTTCATATTATTCTTATGCAGAATTTGACGGAAAAGAAATAGAGTTAAAACACTTTAAAAACAACTCTGAAAAATAATGATTGAAAAATCATCATCAAGCCTGGAAAGAACGGTACTAGTTGGAATAATTACTTTAGAACAGCCAAAATCAATATTGGAAGAATATCTAAACGAATTAAATTTTTTAACATATACTGCTGGAGGTACAGTTGTTAAAAGATTTACTCAAAAAATGGATTCTCCAGACTCTAAGACTTTTCTGGGAAAAGGAAAGATGGAAGAACTTTACAGTTATATTAAAATTCATGATATAAATTCTGTGATTTTTGATGATGAATTAAGTCCTGCTCAGCAATCTAATATTGAAAAACAGCTTAAATGTAAAATTGTTGATAGAACAGGGTTGATTCTAGATATTTTTGCCCAAAGAGCAACAACAAGCTATGCAAGAAATCAGGTTGAATTAGCGCAATACCAGTATATTCTTCCTAGACTTAAAGGATTATGGACTCACTTAGAAAGGCAAAAAGGTGGAATAGGTATGCGAGGGCCAGGTGAAACTGAAATAGAAACAGATAGAAGGATAGTTAGAAATAAAATAAATTTATTAAAGAAAAAATTAGTTGTAATTGACAAACAAATGTCAACTCAAAGAGGTAATAGAGGCTCGCTAGTTAGAGTTGCGTTAGTCGGATATACTAATGTTGGAAAATCGACTTTAATGAATTCTATTTCAAAGGCTAAAGTTTTTGCTGAGGACAAGTTGTTTGCAACCTTAGATACTACTGTTAGAAAAGTTGTTATTGAAAATATGCCATTTTTATTAACTGATACAGTTGGATTTATAAGAAAACTTCCAACACAATTAGTAGATTCCTTTAAAAGTACTTTAACGGAAATTACTGAGGCAGATTTATTAATTCATGTAGTTGATATTTCACACTCAAATTATAATGAACATATCGAATCTGTAAATTTAATTTTAAGTGAAATCAATGCAGCTAATAAGCCAACAATTCTTGTTTTTAATAAAACCGACAAGTTTGCTAATATCAATAAAGAAATTGAGGATAAATATGATTTAGATTACGTGGATAATAGTTTAGAGACTCTGAAAAAAAATTTGACAAATCAATTTGAAGAAAAAACGTTTTTTATTTCAGCTTTAAATAATAAGGAAATAAACAACTTTAGAAAAGATCTGTACAGCCAAGTCAGGAAAATCCATGTAACTAGATTTCCATATAATGCTTTTCTATACCCTGATCTTACTTAAATCAATATTAAGACCAACTCCTAAAACTTCTCTTATTTGAACTCTTCTAATTTCATTGTCATCGTAAACAAATTGAAATATAAGATTTGTTGAAATATATTGATTTACTTTCATCACAAAATTAAATGTACAGTCAAAATCGATGTTTTGAGGTCTGTCCAAATAATCTGAATATAAACTAAGTCGGTTTTCTAAAGTTATATTTTCAAAAATTTCGGATTTATAGAATGATCTAATAGAAGCACCTAATTCAAATCTACTATTTCCACCTTTTTTAACGCCAAAATAAGTTTGATTTTCATTTAGATTTTCGGTAAACCTTCTATTTACTAAAATAAGTTTACCAGTCATTGGGGCAACGTTAACCCATAAATCTTTACTTTTTTTCCAATACATCCCAATACCTAACTGAACTGTAGCGGGAGAAAAGAACCTTGATTTTTCAGTTCTATTTGGATTTCCATTAGCATCTTTCCCAAACCTGTAGCCTTTTGCGAATTGTGTTTGAAAATTAAAAAAACTAGAATAACTCCAATTACCAATTACATCGTTATTAAATTTTTTACCTAGTACTGAGTTTATTTCAATTCTATCGTCTGTTTTTTTTAAAAAATCACTTCCGCTAATTTTATTTAGACCAAAATTACTGATCAATTTTGTATCCCAGTCCCATCCATTATCTTCATAATTAAAATTATAATCTATTTTAAGTGTGCCTGAGATACTGCTTTGCCCCCCAGATGTCCAATTACTAAAGCTAGATTGATTTGCGAGAAATACTGCATTTCCTGAATATTTCCATTTTTCAGGATTATTAGACTGAGAAAACAATATGTTTGTTAATAACAAAAAAACAACTATATAAGGTTTGATAATATTCAATTCAATTATTTTTTGATTTATAAACAGGGACTGAGGAGCAGGCTTCGCCAAACATTATACTCTTTGCAATAGTCTGTAGTTTTTCTAAAATTATGGAATACGAAGCTAGAGGTATTTTTTGCTCAGAACAGCCTTTGATAATAATAGGTTTATCTTTATAATCTGAAAAATTGAAATTATTAATGGCTTCATTAATTAATAAAATTTCTAAATTTTCTATGTTTCCAATGATATTTTTGATATTTAAAGACTTAAGCTTAGAACTTATTAGCATATATGCCCAATGTGGAACTATTGCATCAACTGAACATTCAATAGCAACAGCCTTATTTTTAAACGTTTCCCAGTTAAATTGATTTATACTTTTTCTAAAATCTTTTTCAATAACTAAAAGATCATCTTTAAGCCACGGTTTAATATCAAAAGAGACCTTGTCAACTTTGGGATAAAAAAAGTCTAAATCAAGTGTTTTTAAACTACTATTCTCAACTCTATTTGTAATTTCTAAAGACATTATAAAAAACCAAGTTCTAATTTAGCCTCTTCACTCATCAAATCTCTGGTCCATGCAGGCTCAAATGTTAATTCAACTTTAGCATCAACTACACCCTCAATACTTTTGACCTTTTCTTCAACCTCAAGAGGAAGAGTTTCAGCTACTGGACAATTTGGTGTGGTTAATGTCATAACAACTTTTACGTGTAAATCTTCATTAACAAAAACATCATATATAAGTCCTAGCTCATATATGTCAACTGGGATTTCTGGATCATATATAGTTTTTATTGTTTTAACTATTTTTTCTCCTAAATCGTTTGCATCCATAATCTTAATTTTTACTGTATGCTAAAGCATAGTATTTAATTTGCTTTATCATTGAAACAAGTCCATTAGCTCTTGTTGGTGATAAATGTTCTTTTAATCCAATTTCATCAACAAAGTTTAAATTTGCATTTAAAATATCTTCAGGTGTTTGATTAGAAAAAACTCTAAGTAAAACAGCTGCAATACCCTTTGTTATTATTGCTTCGCTATCAGCTTTGAAAATTAATCTATTATTTGTTAATTCAGCATGAAGCCACAACTTACTTTGACATCCTTTTATTAGATTTGAGTCAATTTTTTTTGAAGGATCTATTAGTTCAATTGATTTTCCAAGTTCTATCATATATTCATAACGCTGCATCCAATCTTCGAAAAGAGAAAATTCTTCTATGATCTCATTTTGAACCTCAATAATTCCCATATTATAAAAAAAACTTTATCAAATTTACAAATTAGCTTAACATTGCTATAGCTTTAATTAATGATTCGTAGAAGTAATCAATTTCTTCCTTGGTGTTGTAAAAAGAGAAAGAAGCTCTAACTGTTCCAGAAATTCCAAAAAAATCCATTACTGGTTGAGCACAATGTTGCCCTGTTCGAACAGCAATTCCGTATTTATCTAAAATTGTTCCTAAGTCATAAGAATGAAGCTTTCCAACATTAAATGAAATAACAGAGGTTTTATTTTTGGCTTCTCCATATATCTTTAAATTTGGGATACTTTTTAACTTTAACGTAGCGTAATTGAGAAGTTCAGTTTCATAAGCCTCTATTTTTTCAAGTCCAATCTCATTTAGATAATCTAGAGCATATCCAAAGCCAATTGCACCAACAATATTTGGAGTTCCAGCTTCAAATTTATTTGGAAGTTCAGCGTAAGTTGTTTTCTCAAAAGTAACTTCAGAAATCATTTCACCACCACCTTGGTATGGAGGCAGTTTTTCAAGCCACTTTTTTTTGCCATATAGCATTCCAACACCTGTTGGTCCACATAATTTATGAGCGGATGTAGTATAAAAATCAACATCTAAATCTAATAGGTCTGCTTTCAAATGAGAACTGGCTTGAGCCCCATCTATCAATACTGCTGCCCCAAATGAGTGAGATTCAGAAATAATTTTTTTAATAGGATTAATTGTTCCAAGAGCATTAGAAACATGATTTACAAATACTACTTTAGTTTTCTCAGATAGTTTTTTTAAAAAAGATTCGTAATCTAATTCTCCGTTTTCTTTTAAAGGAATTACTTTAAGTTTTGCACCATTCTTTTCGCACATCATTTGCCATGGAACAATGTTAGAATGGTGCTCAAGTTCAGAAATTAAAATTTCATCATCACTGCCTAGAATGCCAGTAAAACCATTCGCAACTAAATTAATCGAATGAGTAGTACCGGAGGTTAGAATTATTTCCTCTGGATATTTTGCATTAAAATGTTTCTGTATTTTTTTTCTAGCATTTTCATAAGCATCAGTTGCTTCTTGACTAACAGTGTGAACTCCTCGATGAATATTAGAGTTATAATTTTCGTAATAATCTGTAATACTTGCTATTACTTTGGAGGGTTTTTGACTAGTAGCGGCATTGTCAAAATAAACAAATGGATATCCGTTTACCTTTCTTTTAAGTATAGGGAAGTCATTTCTAATTTTTTTTACATCTAATGTCATAATTATAAGTCAAAACCTAAATCAACACCTAGTTTATTAGCAATAATTTTTTTGATTCTTGATTTAACAGAAGGGATGTTTACACTTTCTAAAACATTATTAGCAAATGCATAAGTTAACAATGCCTCTGCTTCTTTTTTTGGAATTCCTCTAGCTCTTAAATAAAATAAAGCATCTTGATCTAATTGTCCTATAGTACAGCCGTGTGAACATTTAACATCATCAGCAAAAATTTCTAATTGTGGCTTTGAATTAATGGTTGATTTATCGTTAAGTAGAATATTATTATTTTGCTGAAAGGCATTAGTTTTTTGAGCTATTCTGTCAACAACTATTTTACCGTTAAATACCCCTGTAGATTTTCCGGAATATATTCCTTTATAATCCTGATGACTTTCGCAATTTGGCTTTGCATGATCAACCAACGTATGATGGTCTACCAATTGATTTTCATCAATTATAGTAATTCCTTTCATGGTGGAGTTTATGTAAGATCCTTTTTGAAAGTAGTTAAGATTATTTCTGGTTAATTTTCCTCCAAAAGAAAATGTATGAACTTTAGCCAGACTATTTTGTTCCTGTGAAACATATGTATTATCTATTAACGAAGAATTTAATCTGTCATTTTGAATTTTGTAGTAATCTAAATGTGCATTCTCGCCAACAAATATTTCAGTAACAGAATTTGTAAAAATTGAATTTTCTGTTAAACTTTGATGAGTTTCGATAATTTCAACTTGAGCATTTTTTTCGACTACTATTAGATTTCTGGGCTGTAGCATCAAAGCAGCTTCATTCCCAGTTGCAAAATGTAAAACTTCAATTGGTTTTTCTAAAATTTTATTTTTCGGAATATGAACATAAACTCCTTCTTTGGCGAAAGCAGTATTTATAAGCGACAGTGAGTCTTTAGTATTAATTGAAGTATCAAAATATTTGGAAATTATTTTAGAATAAACAGATTTTGTTAAGGCAGCAGACAGAATACATATATCAACACCATCATGACTAGTTTGCGAAAGGAAAGGATCAAAAAATCCATCAACAAAAACGATCTTATAAGTTTCAGTATTGTCTAAAAAATAATTTTTAACATTTTTAAATTCTAGAACATTTTTTTTCTTTGAAAAAATTGTAAAATCTTCTTTTAAGATACTTTTCAGTGAGGTATATTTCCAAGCTTCATCCTTTTTAGTAGGAAACCCTAATTTTTCAAATTCTTTTAAAGCCTGGGTTCTTTTAATATGAACAGGAGTTTGAATATTTATATCAAGTTCAAAGGCTAAAAAAGAAGACACTAATTTATCTGCTAATGACATAATAATTTATTTAATCCAATCGTAACCCTTTTCTTCAAGTTGGTGTGCTAATTCTTTATCTCCAGACTTGACTATTTTTCCTTGATGTAAGACATGGACATAATCTGGAACTATGTAATCTAGTAGTCTTTGATAATGTGTAATCACAATTACAGCATTGTTTTTATTTTTTAATTTATTTACTCCGTTTGCAACAATTTTTAAAGCATCAATGTCAAGACCAGAATCTGTTTCATCTAATATAGACAAGCTTGGTTCAAGCATTGCCATTTGAAATATTTCATTTCTTTTTTTCTCACCCCCTGAAAACCCTTCATTAAGTGATCTAGATAAAAATTTAGAATCTATTTCTAAAAGTTCAGCTTTTTCTCTAATCTTTTTAAGCATTTTATTAGCAGGCATTTCGTTTTCATTTCTAGCCTTTAAGTTTGAGTTTATCGCTGTTTTAATAAAATTTGTAACAGTAATACCTGGAATTTCTACTGGGTACTGAAAAGACATAAAAATTCCTTTATGTGCTCTTTCTTCAGGTGATAATTCAATGATATTTTCGTTTTTATAAACAATATCACCTTTTGTAACTTCATAATCTTCGTTTCCAGCAATTACTGATGATAGAGTGCTTTTTCCAGAACCATTTGGTCCCATTATTGCATGAATTTCTCCAGCTCTTACATCTAAATTGATTCCATTTAGAATTGGTTTTCCTTCAACACTTACGTGTAAATTATCTATACTTAACATAGTTTAAATTTAATTATCCCACTGATCCCTCAAGGGAAATTTCTAATAATTTTTGAGCTTCCACCGCAAATTCCATAGGAAGTTTATTTAATACTTCTTTACTAAATCCATTAACAATCAAGGCAATTGCTTTTTCGGTATCAATTCCTCTTTGATTACAGTAAAAAATTTGATCTTCTCCAATTTTACTAGTAGAAGCTTCATGTTCAATCATTGCAGATTTGTTCTTTGCCTCAATGTATGGGAAAGTGTGTGCTCCACACTTATTACCCATCAAAAGAGAATCACACTGAGAAAAATTTCTAGCGTTTTCAGCTCTAGAATTAACTTGTACTAAGCCTCTGTAACTGTTTTGAGATTTTCCTGCAGAAATTCCTTTAGATATTATAGTGCTTTTAGTGTTCTTGCCAATGTGAATCATTTTAGTTCCAGTGTCAGCTTGCTGATAATTGTTTGTAACAGCAATTGAATAAAATTCTCCAACACTATTGTCACCTTTTAAAATACATGAAGGGTATTTCCATGTAACAGCTGAGCCAGTTTCAACCTGAGTCCATGAAATCTTAGAATTGGTATGACATATTCCTCTTTTAGTAACAAAATTGTAAACTCCACCTTTTCCATTTTTGTTTCCAGGGAACCAGTTTTGTACTGTTGAATATTTAATTTCAGCGCCATCCAACGCAATTAGTTCTACAACTGCAGCATGAAGTTGATTCTCATCTCTAGATGGAGCTGTACAACCTTCTAAATAACTTACATAACTATCTTTATCTGCGATAACAAGTGTTCTTTCAAATTGTCCAGTCCCAGCTTGATTTATTCTAAAATATGTAGACAGTTCCATAGGGCACTTAACTCCTTTTGGAATGTAACAAAATGATCCGTCAGAAAAAACAGCTGAATTTAAAGCAGAATAGTAGTTGTCCTTTTGAGGGACAACCGTACCTAGATATTTCTTTACAAGTTCAGGGTGTTCTTTAATAGCTTCAGAAATTGAACAAAATATGATCCCTTTTTTTGAAAGAGTATCTTTAAATGTGGTGGCAACCGAAACAGAGTCCATGACAATGTCAACGGCCACACCAGCTAACTTTTTTTGTTCATTTATTGAAATTCCTAGTTTATCAAATGTTTTTAAAAGTTCAGGATCAACTTCATCCAAACTGTCATACTTAGTTTTTCCTTTAGGAGCAGAGTAGTAAGAAATTTTTTGAAAATCAGGTTTTTCATATTTAACATTAGCCCAATTTGGTTCATCCATTTCTTTCCAAGCTTTAAAGGCTTTTAAACGCCAGTCTGTCATCCAATTGGGCTCAGATTTTCTTTTAGAAATTGATTTAACAATTTCTTCATCTAGACCAGCGGGGAATGTGTCAGATTCGATTTCAGTTACAAATCCGTACTCGTATTCCTTTGTTTCTAACTCTTTTTTTAATTCTTCTTCAGTATATGCCATATAAAAAATTTATAATGAAAAGCTTTCGCCACATCCACAAGTTCTAGTAGCATTAGGGTTGTTAAAAACAAACCCTTTACCATTGAGTCCCCCCGAATATTCAAGAGTAGTCCCAATTAAATACAAGAAACTTTTTTTGTCTACAATTATTCTAACTCCATTATCTTCATAAACTTTGTCATCGTCATTTATTTTTTTATCAAAATTTAAATCATATGATAATCCAGAACAGCCTCCACTTTTAACACCAACTCTTACATAATCTTTAGTGTGATTGTAACCATCGGCTTGCATTAAAGTAATTACTTTAGATTTAGCTTGTTCTGAAACTTTTATCATCTTTTTAAATCAAATCTTTTGCAAATATACTCTATTTAAGTTTTTAAACTTAGTTTTTTAGATCTAATACCTTCTTTAATACACTATCAAAATTGTTCAATAATAATGCCAATTAAAGTATATTAGCCAAAAAAAAATTTGGAAAATAAAGAACAAAAAAACAATTTAACTTCTATTTCTGAACTTGGAGAATTTAAGCTAATTGAAGAATTAACTAAAAGTTTTGAAATAAAAAATGACAGCACAGATTTAGGGGTTGGTGATGATGCTGCTGTTTTGGACTTTAAAAAAGAAAAAATATTAGTTTCTACAGATATGCTTGTAGAGGGCGTTCATTTTGATTTAGCCTACACGCCAATCAAACACTTAGGTTACAAAGCGGTAATTTCAAATCTATCTGACATTTTTGCAATGAATGCAATATGCACTCAAATTACAGTTAGTGTTGCTATGTCGAACAGATTTTCTTTGGAATCTATTGAGGAATTATATTTAGGGATAAGAGCAGCTTGTAATAAATATAATGTTGATTTAGTGGGTGGAGATACTACAAGCTCTAATAAAGGTCTAATTATTAGCATAACAGCAGTTGGACATGCAAAAGAAAAAAAAATTTCCAAAAGAAGTGGTGCAAAACTAAATGATTTACTAGTTGTTTCTGGCGATTTAGGAAGTGCATATATGGGTCTACAAATTCTTAAAAGAGAAAACGAAGTATTTAAAGTAAACCCAAATAATCAGCCTGACTTATCAAGTTATGCCTATTTACTACAAAGACAATTAAAGCCTGAAGCTAGAATAGATGTTGTTAAATTTTTTGCTGAAAATAATATAATTCCAACCTCTATGATTGATTTAAGTGATGGACTTTCTTCAGAAATTTTACATATATGTAAAAGTTCTAGTGTTGGATGTAATATATATGAGGATAAAATTCCTATTAGCGAGGAATTAAGGGTAGCATGTGAAGAATTTAAATTACATTCATCAACAGTAGCCATGAGTGGAGGCGAAGATTATGAACTTTTGTTTACTATTAATCAAAAGGATTACGAAAAAATTAAAAATAGTTCTGATTTAACAGTTTTAGGACATATAACTAAGGATACAAATCAGGTAAATTTGATTACAAAAGCTGAACAAGTTGTCCCTATTACTTCTCAAGGATGGAAATCATTTTAAATAAGGTTAATATCATGTTAATTCCTTTCAAAAAATTATCAAATAGATTACTTTTGCTCACCTTAATACAAAATTTATGAGTACTGTTTTTTTGATTAAAGCTCTTCAGTTAATTTTAAGTTTAGCAATTCTTGTTGTTTTACATGAGCTTGGACATTTTATTCCAGCTAAATTATTTAAAACAAAAGTTGAAAAGTTTTATCTCTTTTTTGATTGGCCATATTCTCTTATTAAAAAGAAAATTGGAGAAACTGAGTATGGAATTGGTATTCTTCCATTAGGTGGTTATGTTAAAATTGCAGGAATGATTGATGAAAGCATGGATACAGAGCATTTAAATAAAGAGCCAGAGCCTTGGGAATTTAGATCTAAACCCGCATGGCAAAGATTAATTATAATGCTTGGTGGAGTTACTGTAAACCTTGTTTTGGGATTTGCTATTTACATGATGGTCACTTTTGTATGGGGAAAGGAAATAATAACATCTGAAAACCTTAAAGATGGTTTTGAGGTGAATGAAATCATGAAACCTTATGGGTTTTCTGATGGAGATAAAATTTTAAAGGTTGATGGTCAGCCATTTGAAAACGTTGTAGATATTTCTAAATATTTATTTTTAAGAGATGTCTCTACAGTTACTGTTAAGCATATAAATGGTAAAATTGAAAAATTAAATATACCTGAAAATATTGGCCATGTAATGATGGAATCTGGGGCTACAAATCCATTTTCTCCATTGATTGCTCCTGTAATCGGAGAGGTTACACCAAACTCTTTAGCTGAAAAATACGATTTTAAAGCTAATGATAGAATAATATCCATTAACGATATTGAACTTGTTAAATGGCAAGAATTATCAAAGTTTTTGAACGACACTAATAATAAAGAATTAAGTTTTGAAATTTTAAGAGATGGATCTAAAATGGAAAAAAATGTTGTATTAGATGAGAGAAATGAACTAGGTGTATATCCAAAAAGACCAGAAATATCATTTACGAAAATTAACTATGATTTATTTGAAAGCATTTCAGTAGGATATGACAAAGCATTTTGGATTTTAAGTGATTATATCACTCAATTTGAGTATGTTTTTACACCTAAAGGGATTACTCAGTTAGGTGGATTTGGTGCTATTGGAAGCATTTTTCCTGCTAGTTGGGATTGGCAAAGATTTTGGGAATCAACAGCGTTATTATCATTAATTTTAGCTTTTATGAACCTTCTTCCTATACCTGCTTTGGATGGCGGACATGTAATGTTTTTACTTTATGAAGTTTTTTCAGGAAGAAAGCCGAATGACAAGTTTATGGAATATGCTCAAATGACAGGATTTTTACTTTTAGTTTCTTTGGTATTATTTGCTAATGGAAACGATGTATACAGATATTTTTTTAGTTAAATTTTGATTTAATTAATTTGACTACAATAAAATATAAATTATATTTGCCCTCGCTAAATGCAAACTCCT
>Ga0222715_10001800_pt1 | contig 20094 bp, 13 predicted proteins | sample C33_9DmetaG_FD_165056 | JGI IMG/M metagenome (GOLD analysis project Ga0222715, IMG submission 165056) | Estuarine water microbial communities from San Francisco Bay, California, United States - C33_9D | ecosystem: Environmental > Aquatic > Marine > Unclassified | place: USA: California... | reverse complement strand
ACGCTCGCGCCGTCCACCGCGTATCCCACGCGCGCGACGCCGTCGACGACATCAATGATCGTGATCGGCGCGTCGCCAACGTGCGCGGTCGCCATGCGCGTCGACGAATGTCGCCCAGTGAACGCCATTCGCTGACGTGTGTTCGCCATGCGCGCAGCGTTCGGGGCGTCGGTCGCGTGCCTCAGGGCGAGCCGCGGCGGCGACGTCGCGCGCGCACGCATCGTCGGCGCGCACGGCGTCGTCTCGCGCGCGTCGGCGGCGTGTGCGGCGCGCGAATCGAACGGCATCGGTTCGGTGCGATTTAAAAGCGCAGTTCATTCGCGCAGCTCATTCGCGCGCCGCGTCGCCGGCACGCGCGCGAGTCGCCCTTCTGCGCGCTACGGCACCGTCGCGCACGCGTATGCAGACGCGGACGGCGTCGGCGCCGCGCTCGAGGGCGATGTCGGTGCGGAGAGGAAGCATTTGATCCTCGTCGATGGGTTGAGCTTTGTGTTTCGCGCGTACTACGGGTGGAGCGCGCGCGGCGATGGATTGCAAAATGCTGCGGGCGAAGACACGGGTGTGCTGTATTCATACGCGAATACGATATGTAGTTTGTTAGAGCTTCGTCCGACGCACTTGGCGGTGTGTTTTGATGCGAAAGGGAAGACATTTAGACATGAAATGTTTGTCGAGTACAAGGCGAATCGACCGCCGACGCCCGAGCCGCTGTTGGACGTGATACCAAAAGTTGAGAATTTAGTGCGTGATATGGGCGTGCCGTTGTTGCGATTGAGTGGTGTTGAGGCGGATGATATTATTGGTACGATGACGCGCAGGGCGGCGGATGATGGGTTTCATGTGAGCATCGTGTCGCCGGATAAAGACTTTTATCAACTGTTGTCGCCGCGCGTGCGCATGCTTCGGCCGAGCAAGACGAATAAGGGTGATCCGTTCGAGCCGTTCACGGTGGAGGATTTTAGAGTGATGCATGACAATGCCATCGAGCCTAAGCAGTTTGTGGATTTCTTAGCGCTCGTGGGGGACAGTTCGGATAACATCCCAGGCGTCGAAGGCGTAGGGCCGAAGACGGCGTTGCCGCTCCTCGAACGCTACGGCGACATCGAAACGATTCTCGCCAATGCCGCCACGGTCAAGGGTAAACGCGCGCGGGAGAGCTTACTGAGCGAAAAAGGTGCCGCCAGTGCTGTACTCTCGCGTCGTTTGGTGGAAATTAGACAAAACTTAACCGTGCCTTCGCTCAACGAGCCGCTCTTGCCGCTGGACGACTTGCGCGTCAAACCGCCCGCCGACGGAGGCCTAGCCGCCATGCGCGCCTTTGAGCGCTACGAGCTCGCCAACGCCGCCGAGCGCTGGAAGCGTGTCGTTCGTTTATGATTATGATTTATATATCTCTAGCCCGCGCGCGTGCGTTGTGTGTTGTAAAAGTATTTCAGTCGAATACGCGCCAGCCGAGCCAAAGTCTTCAACACCAAACGCCAGCGCTCCAGCGCACGTCACACATCGACGCCTCGTCGCGTCATCACACGCGCGCACGTCACGCGAGCGTCAACGCACGCGAACTCGATTCGTCTCGAGCTTCTTCGCGCACGCAAACGCGAACGCATCGTCGTCGTCGACTCGCCGCGTCGATCGCGCGTGACCAAGCTCGATCGATCGGTCGCTGGGTGTTGCGTGCGTCATGTCCGAGTGTGAGCGCGAAGGATTGCTGCACGACACGGGCGCGACGTCGACGACGAAATATGTGTGGACGACGAGGCGTGTGCGGGATATCGTGGCGATTGGCGTGGGTGCGGCGCTGTTGGGTGGTGTCGCGGTGATCTCGCGAGGGCGAGGCGAGGGTCATTCGGTGCCGGCGCGTCAGGCGGCGCTCGGCGACGCGGCGGCGATTGGGCGCTTAGCCGCGCCTGATCTTGGGGTGGGAATGGATGATGCAGATAGTTCAGTGAGTGAGCTCGGTCGCAAGTACACGAGTTCGGCGCCGCGACTGTTACCGGTGTTCTTTCACACGGAGAAGAGCGGCGGGACGTCGTTGGTGATACACGCGCTCGAGTTACTCGCAGAGGATAGACCAGAGGTTTTAAGCATTTTAGCGAGAGTGAGGAATGAAGATGTCATGCTTGATGGTGATTTACGTCAGTTGGATGCGCTTTGTCCGGGGAGCGCGATGTTCTTGACGACGGTTTGGAAAATTGGTTCCAAGTGGGAGCCCGGTAAGCCGCGTCCGTTGGAGGATTACTCCAACGAGCACTGGGCGAAATGTTCCTTGCTTACGAGTCACACTGGCAGAGATTTGTTGAAGCGCGCAGAGGACCTCGAGCGCTCGAATGGTTTGCCCACCCGCCCAAAATTTCTGATGGGTATGTTCCGCGATCCCGTCGAGTATCAGCAAGCAGCGTGGCGCAGCGAGTTGTTCATGTATCACGACTTGCGCGAAGAGCTCGGATGGGGAAAGCTCGTGCAAACTCCGCTTGGCACCGCACTTCCAGACAACGAGTTGAAGGATTTCAGCGCAAATAGCAAATTTGCAGACATCATGATGAACCAGCACTGCGCCAAGGGACTGGGAACGAATTTCCAAACGAGAAAAGTTCTCGAGGAACAATGGAACTCGCTCGAGTCCGATAAACAGCGTGCGTTGCAAGAGGCTACGAGTCGCGTTCGCGCGCTGAGTTGGATCGGGCTTACTCATAACTTTGATCACAGTGCTTGCATGCTCGCGTATGGATTGCGGAAGAAGCCGACGCCGACGTCTGATAGCAATTACGACCGTGCCAAATTGCTCCCCGAAGGACTTGCGGCAAACCACCCACACAGTGGAGACGCCAATGAGGGCGCAATCGATGAAACGCTCAAGCAAAGGTTATACGCATGCAACGATTTGGATACCCAAATATTCCACGTGGCTGAGGAGGAATTTGAACGCCGGGTGTCAGATGCAAAGAAAGAACTTCAGCGTCTCGTGGACACTAAGGGCACGCTACCACCGATTAACATCGACGGTCCACAATGGCTGGAACCGCAAGAGTACTTAAATTGCCTACTATAACTACAAAATCTAGAATCCACTAGCGCACTCGAGCGAACTTTAGCTACATTTTAATCGGAATTCAAAGTGATACCGCGTTGAAAGATTTCAATGGCGTGGACGCCGCGGCGACAAATTGCGGTGCTTTGAACGCCAAAGTGCTTTGCAAACGAGCTTTTGATGCCTGTGATAGTTGACTTACGACAGTTCTGAATGGTTCTGCGCGAACGGTCGCGAGGCGCACGAGGAGCTGCGACGCTAGTTGACCAACCGTCGCGTCGACGTCACTCGCATCGACGTTTTCTGGAGCAGTGACGTCGACAGCCAGCGCCAGAAATATTGCGAGCGAAGTCAAGCACATTGAGTCGTTCTCGTTTTCGCTCAAAGAAACAAATATCCCCGCCCAGAGTTGCAGACTCTCGACGACTAAGTCGAGAGCTGTAGCACTTTGCACTACCCCAGAGACTTTGTTTGCATAAAATTCGCGAGTCACCGCTCTCGAGCTTTCAGCAAGAACATGCCCGACGCCCTTGAGTAGAGAGAGTTTTATTGCCGTCGAGTCTGCTGTCCGAAGTAACCGAATGACCATCACACGGTATTTACATAGTACTGGCGATGGCGACGTGAAAATTGACTCGAGAAGAGCCAGCATTGCGCCGCGAACTCGAGAATCGTGCCCTGACAGTTGAAGCGCCGACGCGAACAACGATTCAACGACCGCATTGGGTGAATTTCCCGTCGTCATGATCTGCGCAACGAGTCGAATAACGCTGACACGCGCGTCGGAGTGTACTGCACCGATATTTATCAGATTCGTCATCAACATGGCGATCGCATCGAGCGCATTGGACGCGTCGCGCATTTGCAGCGCGTTGCGAATCGCTTCAACTTCACTCGCCACAATGCACCCATCATTCGCCGTGATGACTTTGCTCAGCGCCTGAATGATACTAGTGAAACTGGCATCGGAGAGTGGAATTGACTTGAAGAAGCCACAAATGATAGACATGAAGCACATGTCGCGAATGAGCGCAGCGTCTTCAATAGATTGCTCAAGCGTCGAGCACGCGGATAAAATATTGACCATTTCGTCGTTCGTAGACCACGTACTACGATTTCGAATAACTCTGATCCACTCTGAGTTTATAGTTGTCAATATATCGCTTGGTATCGCCTCCGGTTCATTAGCAGCGATTCGCGCAATATTCACGATCAGCGTCTGCCGCGCTTGCTCGGCGACGGCGTCGTCACACGCCTTGCCACACAAAATCTCCGAAGTACCTTGAAGCCATTCGCTGGCGATTTTCGTCACGACGTTTGCGAGGCGCTTCCCCATAGCGGTGTCGTCACCGACAATGCCACTAGTCAGCGCGCTCGAGACGAGTCGCAAAAGCGCCAAGTACGACTCGATTGAAGCGTTTGCCGGATCAGTCGCCCGCATAGCGGATAACAGTTGCGCTTGATACTGTTCGAGGACAAACATCGTTCGGTAGTCTCCATCCGTCGCCGAGTCTGGATCTTCATCATTCTCCCATAATTGCATGAGATTTGCAAACAACTCGAGGCCCGGCGCGTGAAGCGCCGAGACTGGCGACACCGACAGGCGGTAGGCAACGTCAAACGCGAATTGCGCGTGTAACGGCAACCAATGAGTGCCGGTGCCTGCGTCTACACTCGCGCGAGCTGCAGCTAAGCATCGGTGTGCGCGTTCGTTTCCAATCATATGCGGGATGCTTGCGAGCAGTTGTGCGGCGTAGAGTCGAGTGCTTAGTTTTGGGGCTCCCCGCTCTACGCCGTTCGCCTTTTCTTCGTCGTGAGCGACGGCGACGTCGATTCCACCATCTTCGGTCTCGTTGTCTTCGTCTTCGTCTTGAGGCGTGTTGACTTTTGTACTTACGGGTGTTGGGGAGTATAGCGCAAAAGCAGATAAGAGACTCAACGCTTTGTGCGGATTTCGGATGCACCTATCCTGAATCAGCAACTCCACGCATCGCTTAATGACTGATCGCGTTCGCGGATTGCTCTCGCGATCAAGCACCGAAAGTAACTCCGTGTCCAACCCAACATTCGTCGCAACGCTTGAACTGTCGCGTTCGAGTAAGTGCCGAAGAATGAGCATGACTGCGTTCGTGGTTGAAGCATCCGATGTCAATCGCAGCGTCTCTCGGAGCTTTGGCACGAGCGCTTGACCGCGGGGTGTGTTCGGTGTAAACGTAGCGATGTGTTGTAAAAACACAGTGAACTCGAGCTTTGCTGCGGGCGCTTCACTTTCCGCTAATAGTGTTATCAAAGTCTCGGCACGTTTGAAAAAGTCCGACTCATGCTTTAAATCCGGGCCCACAGCGGCGATGGCAGTGTTGATTAAACGCGCCGTCGCAATTCTCGTCATCGCACCATTTTGCTGCTCAAGTAAAAACGGCGCGTCGACTAGAACGAGCGCGAGTTTCATGATGTCATCTGTCTCTCGCACAAAACTTTGCCCGATGTGCGTCCCGACTTCTGAGATGGCATGAATTGCCCAAACATGTGAAGAAAATACGGGATCAATTTGCATGCTCATTTGCAACAAGCTCGTGATGACTTGACGGTACGCTTGGTTCATCGCGATTGCGCCCGTGTGTCGGAACGTCCCAGCGATTGAAAGCACCGCTATGTTCCTGAGAAAACTCTCTTTTGGTATACCCGCGAGCTTTTTCGACGCACTTACGATACTTTTGGCACAGTCGTTTGGATTTGGGTGCAGCGCGTTTGCAAATGAATGTACTTCTGCGATGGCTCTCCAGTGCATGACTGATGCGAAATCAGCGTACTGCATGATGTGCGCTATTTTCTTGAACTCGTTCATCAACGTGGCGTCCACTGATGACACGCTCTTTACTGTGGCAAGAACATCCGCGCACAAGAGAGTCAACGCCGCGAGACGCTCAACCTTTTCGCCTTGATCCGCCGCCGAGCGACGGGCCTTGAACGGTGAACTAAATGTACTTTGAATCAAGTCCATGGCGTTTTGCTTTTTCGCGACGATACTCGCTTCCCCCGTCTCGTACACAGATTTCTGCTCCGTCGGCGTGCGTACGATGCTGTGAGCCAAATTGACAAAGTTTGTCAGAATTTCTGCTCGAAGCTGTGGTGCGGCGCTAAACACTTTTGCAAGTTGCTCGCCCTGCGCCTGACGTGTAGACGCCTTCATCGATCGAGCTCGGGGATAGATGTTAGCATCAACCGGTTGTATCCAAATACGCGAATGCGGTGCGTCTGATGTGCCCTCGAAGTCGCAAAGCTGATCCAAATGTGCATCCGCTTTGGATGACCAAGGCCCGAGATGCGCGTCTTCTGCGCAAAGCTGCTCTCGTAGAAATCCCTCAGGAAGGCATTCATCTAGTTTTGCATACGACGCCATTCGCATCCTACACACCGCTACAATTCGTTCATGTAGCGTACTATAAATAGACGTGTCCTCAATCGTGTTGAGTAACTCGAAGACTCTAAATCGAAAAAGAGCCTTGGCGTGCTCGATGAACGTCACCTTTGAAGAAGAAAATAAAATTCGCTCGGCTGCTGTAACACAGGACACCAGTAGCGGCAATAAACTTTCCCGTTCGGAATGCTTACCGATAAGCCACGCGGATAGCGTCTCAACTGCTGCGGCTGCAGCGTAAATTTCGCCATGTTCACTCTCTCCACCGGCTTCAACGACGGTGTCAAATGTAGCCGTCAGCGCAAATTTGATGGACACCCCACACATCTTCGACGCTATTGCGGCTCCTGGTCCTGCAAGACATGCGGAAATGACGATCCATCCGCCTTCGCGTACGCGCGCACTGCCAGGTCCCGTCGCACATCTTATGCCCATAGACGCTGCGTCGCGTAAAATCGAAGACGGCAAACCAGACGTAAATTCTTCACCCGTTGACACCAACGCAGCTACGTGCAATGCGGCGCCAAACGACACCAGTGACGATTCCACATCAACCGCGGCGACGTGATTTTCAAGTTCTCGAAGTGCCGCGCGAAGTTGCGCCACGAGCTTTGTGGGGCACGCCAACGCGAGCGCTCGCATCGCTTGCGCCGCCTCTATCTGCACATGACGGTGATCTATATGCAAGGTATCATGGATCGCCTCGACTACGCTAGTCCACGCGTCTTCGTCGACGCTTCCAATAACTTCGATTGTATCCCGTACTGTGCGAAGAGAGATGAGTAAGCGAGAGATGTCTGCGCCTCGAAGCGCTTGCGTCGCCGACGCAAGCGTCGCTCGAAGACTCGCCTCGTCTGCTTTTGCCAAAAAACCTACGCGAATGATGTAAAGAAAGCTCGCACAAACGTGTGCATCGTCTTCTAACGGCTGTGATAATAGCAACTTTATCGAATATCCCACAACCTCGTGATATTCAGCCACGTTTTCGCGCGCCGCTTCGTGAATAAACCGCGCCCAGGCGCGAGCGATACCAATCCGAACTCGTCGACTTTCCGTGCTATGCATGCCACAAGCTGCCAATAAAGGTTCGTATAAACAACTGCGTATGGCGCACGTAAAACCTGCGTCACTAGTAGTGGCATCTTCGAGCGCGTTGACGCCGGCGGACTGCGACATCGATTCCGTCGCCGTTTGCGAACGCGCCACAGCGGCGTGTGTCAATCCCATCGCCGCCGAATCCCGCACCCATTCGCTGTCATCTTCAAGCGCCTTTACGATTCGTTGTACCACGCTCGCGATATCGAACGTACCGGCGCCTTTCGTTTTCGCATCCGTTGCTTTCGAGTGCGCCGTCGATGAGCTCCACGCGCGCGCCAACGCGCCCAACGCCTCCGCCCTCACCGCGCGTGCCCCTACGTCTCGTTCGCCTTCCAACTTCACTAACACCTTCAACGCAACCCCAATCACGCGCTCGTCGAGCGCACCGTTCGAACGCGCACACGTCGTCGCCAAAAGCTTCAAAGCCGCGCGCTTCACGCCGACGTCGTCGCTCGGTTTCGCGCTTGCGCACGCCGCGCTCACGAACCCATGCGCGCATCCATGCAATCGATCACCGAACGCCGTCATTAACCGCGTGAGCGCATCGAACGCAGACGCTCGCGCGAGCGCAGGCGCCTGCGCCGCCCCCGCGGTTTCCATGAGCTCGTTCGCTCGAGAATACACCGAGGACGCGCGCGTCTTCGCGTACGCGCGCGTCAACACTCTCGCCGCCACAGCCGCACTCGCCGCACCATCCGGCGCGCGCACGCACTCCACGAGCGCATCTTCGATGCGTTTCAACACCCCGTCGACATCTCCCGCATCATCGCGATCGAGCGCGGCGCTGAGCGCGCTCAACGCATCGAATCGAGACAACACCTCGAGTCCGTCATCACTCGTCGTCGTCGCCGCGGACGACGTCCCGCGCACGGCGCGCACGACGTCGCGCACGACGACGTCATCCGCGTCGTCGTCGCCGTCGCCACCGTCGCCGCCGCCGCCGTCGGGGCGCGCCATGTCCGCGCGCGGACGTCGCGGTCTCACGCGTCGGTTCGTGGTCGAGCCTTCATTTCAAGACGCACCGTTCAATGTCCACATTTCCGCAAACGTACGGCATCGTCGTGAACGACTGCGTGCCCGAACGCACGCTACAAGCGACGCTGGAGCTGTTGCGCGCGCACAACGCGCTGGCGCACGAATACGACGCATCGCCATTCATGGACGCGCGCGCGGGCGTATTGAAGCACGTCGTCTCGGGCGAGCATTCGTGGTTCGGCGTCGACCGCGCGGACAAGGCATTCAAGCACAAGCCCGGAACGCAGATGTTGTTTGTCACGCAAGTGTCCAAGCGCGAGAGCGGGGCGAAGTTCTTACACGCGGCGGATGTGCGTTGGATTGCGGAGGAGGACATCGGCTCGCTGGATGATTTTCGTCGATGCGTCGCGCATCCGCTCGAAGACGTGCGCATCGACGACGAGACGGTTGAGATTACGCCTGAAACGATGACGCGCGTGCGGGGTATTTTTCAGCGCGTGCCTCAAGTGAACGGATTTTGGATGGATGACGCGTCGGCGATCGATGTGAGTCCCGCGCGAGACGCCAAGTCGCGTCGCGCGCAACGTCGATCGATGGATCGAGAACGTCGCGCGGGCGTTCGAGATTCCGCCACGCATTCGTGTGGACCTTCGGGGCGCTGAGAAAAGCAACACTGAAACGAGTATGGATGCGATGCGTGTGCGTGTGTCAGAGTGTGTGGTTTACAAATGTTTCTACTGCGTTTCCTATATGAGCCGTTACGCGCGATCGATCGATCATTCGCGAAACAAAACGAAACCAAATGAATACAAGCGTACGTACAAATCATCACGCGTATTGCTCCTCGTGTTGACGAAGTAAACGCACAACTTCCATTTCTTCATGCGAACGGAACATGTAATCGAGCTCCTCGTCATCAATCGCATCAATTGCCAACGCGTCTTGTCGCTCGATGACGTCTTGATCCGTCTCCTTGAGCAGCGGATCGACGCTGCGTTCAGCCATAGCTTTGCTAAAGATTTCGCCCGCGTCAAACACGCTTTCGCGATTCGCCGGGTCGAGAGGTTTCATTTCAGTCGACAACAACCGCTCGGGGACGCCGGCGAGGAGTAAGCCGTGCAGCATCACCTCTTGCCAACCTAAATCTTTGTCTTCGGGCAAGCCGAATGGAAGATTTGGCTCGCGAGATTTCGCGTCGGCGTCGACGTTGACGTGCTCTTCTTGCTTGATGCTCACGGGCGTCGCGCGCGCGCGGCGAACACCGCCGCGAGAAACACGCTTGCGCTTGGGTTTCGGTTCTAACGGTTTAGCTAAAATGATCGGTCCGGCGGCGCCGCGAGACGACGTCGACGTCGGCGCGGATGTCGTCGGCTCGTTTGCGTCTTCGTCTTCATCGTCGTCGGCGCTCGTCGCATTCGCTGCGATGCGCTTCGCATCATTGTCGCTCGCCACCGAATGATTTCGCACCATTTGAATACTTTGCAGTACTTTCGAACGTTCATCGAATGCGGTACGAAACGCCGGCGGTAATCCGTCGACGACGCTCACCGGAGGCGGAGCGTCGATGGTTGTCTTTTGCATCTCCTTGCTCGACTCCGCGGTGGCGATAAACTTGAACGCAATGGGCAAGTAATCATCCAACCGTTTCATGCACATCTCTTCTCCCCACGGGAACTTTTGCGCGAACGCGATAATCTCGCCGAGCAACTCCTTTAAACGTTTCCTCACCGATACGCTTTGCACGCGCGACGCTTGCGCCGCGCGTTCGACGCTCACCTTGACCCCGTGCAAGCGCGCCACGACGATGACCACCGCGGCGACGATGACGATTGGATCACGACCAATCAACAACCCTCGAGAAAACGCAAACTTCAATAACACCTTGGCGTCGCGCACGGTGGGGGCAATCATCACGCTCCGCGTCGTGCTCCCGCGCGCCGGTTGCACGCCGCTCGCGTTTCGCGCGTTGGAAATCGCCGCGAGCTCAGGCAACGCCGCCACCGCCCGCGCGACGTAATTCTCCGGATCAAGCGGTGGCATCTTCAATCCATGTAATTCTTGCAATTTATGAAACACTCGTCCCAAGGTGAACACGTTCACCGAGCACGCTTCCGCGACTTCGCGCATCGACACGGGTAAATTGTTTTGTCGACACACCGAATACACGCACGCCCCGGTGAGCTGCGCCGTCCACAACCCCTGCCCCCACTTCCCATCGCTCGCGCGAGTCACCAAATCTTTCACCTCGGCGATGATATCCTTATTCAGCTTTAACAACGCCCCGGTGTGCTCGACTGATTTAGAAATGTGATACAGATTCGTGCTCTCGCGGTCGCGAAACATGTTGCGCGTGACGTGCGACGCGCCCGGCATCGATACCATCTGCGCACGCGCCGCCGCCAGGTGCGCACCCACGTGCGCGCCGTCTTGTAAAAACGTCCCATCCGCGGCGCCATCCTCGGTCCAATTCAGCGTCGTTTGGAGCACGCTCGCCGTGTACACCACGCCGCACGCTTGGCAAATTTCGCACCCGAGCGCGGGTTCGAGCTTAATCTCGCGCTTGCCGCACGATAAACACGCCGGACCGCTCATGACTGACGGACTGACTGACCGGCGTTCGGGCTATGCGTTTGGGGATTCGCGCCGCGCACGTGGCGCGCGTCGCGGCGATGAGCGTCGGCGACGTCGACGAAACTTCGCGTCGCGGAGTGAGGCGCGACGCAACGACTCTCGAAACTTGTGTCGACCAATCGTGAACAGGCGCGAGTCCCCTCGAGCTCCAAAGACAAAAAGTTGTTGACTCGCCGCTGGGTGCGTCGTTCGCGCGGCAATGGCGCGCGCGTCGGTGTCGGTGTCGGTGCGGTGCGCGCGCGAGAGGCCGAGGCCAAGGGTGCGCGCGCGCGACGCGCGCGGTGGGCGTGGCGGTCGTGGTCGCGGCGCGCGCGGTGGGGCGGTGGTGATGGCGGTTGACGATGGCGCGAGCTCGAGCGCGGCCGAGGCGTGGGAACGCATCACGGCGATGGCGAGCGCGCCTGGGGTGTGTGATTTAGGGCAAGGGTGGCCGGATTTCGGGGAGTCGGCGACGGCGCGAAGGGTGGCGATGGAGGCGTTGGCGGGCGACGGCGCGGGAACGCGCGCGCGCGCGAATCAGTACAGTCCGGTGAGCGGCGCGAAGGCGCTCGTGGAGGCGTTGGAGACGTATTACGCGAGGACGGGGTATGATTTGCGCGAGTATAGCTCACGTGGTGGAGAGGATGGCGAGGTGGTGGTGGTGACGTGTAGCGCCACGGAGGCGTTGTACGGCGCGTTCAAGGCGGCGATTTCGTCGCCAGAGGATGAGATTTTGTTCATCGCGCCGTATTTTCCGTGGTACCACGCCATAGCGAAAGATTTGGGTGGGAAGTCGGTCACCGTTCGCGCCGAGGCGCCGGATTTCGCGATTGACGTCGATAAGTTGCGCGCGGCGGTGACGCCGCGAACGAAGCTGCTCGTGCACTGTTCGCCGCATAATCCGAGCGGTCACGTCGCCACGCGCGACGAACTCGAAGGCATCGCGCGCGTGGCGAAGGAATTTGACTTGACAGTGCTTGCCGATGAAGTATACGAGCGTTCGGTGTTTGGTGAACGCGAACACGTGCGTTTGGCGACGATTGGCGATATGCGCGAGCGCACGATAACCGTCGGGAGCGCGTCCAAGCTCCTCAATTTGACGGGATTTCGCGTCGGCTGGGCCGTTGGGCCGCCGCGCTTGCTCGCGCCAATCAAAGCGAGTCACTCGCTGATGAGTTATTGCGCGCCGACGCCGCTCCAGCTCGGCGTCGCCGCGGCACTTGACGAAATATCCGCCTCGTCCACGACAAACGCCGTCGTCGCCGACGAAAACGCGCAAATCATGCGCGAAAACGCCGATATTCTCGCCAGCGCCCTGCGCTTCGCCGGTCTCGAAGTATTTCAACCGCACGGTGGCTACTTCCTCGTCGCCTCGTGCTCGCCTTTGGGATTAACCGACATGGAGTTCTGCCTCGCGTTGTGCTCCACCGCGCGCGTCGCGTGCGTCCCGATGTCCGTCTTCTATGCCCCTTCCGACCCCAACCCAACCCCGCGCGCGCTCGTGCGCTTCGCCATTTGCAAGGTTCGAGAAACCATCGAAGAATCCGCCAGGCGCATTCGCGAAAACGCCAGCGCATTCGCCCCTACATCACTGTAATGTACCATACGCCGCGTGTACCAACAAAACATCCATGCGACCACGAAAAAAGCCTGTCGCGCTGACGTCACCACACCCACCACAGCGCCGAGCTCCAACGCCACTGTCGCGCGCGCCACGCCCCGCGCGATCACGCACGCGCCCGAGAGCGACGCGAAACACGATCATCCATCGTTCGCGCGCCATGCTCGCGATGACGCTCACCGTACGCGCGCCCGCGAGGGCCGAAAACGCGCGATTGGCGCGGCGTAAACCTCGCGCGCAGCCGCTGACGGTTCGTTCGGTGGTGCGCGGTGGCGGCGGCGCGACGCGCGTCGCGGGCGCGCGTGGTGATGAGCAGAGCCGCGACGGTGCGGTATCCACGTCGTCGGCGGCGGCATCGTCGGCGGCGTCGACGAGTTTGGCGACGACGCCAGCCGCGGCGGTGAGCGCGCTCGCGTTGTGGTCGCTCGCCGACGGCGGTTTAGCCGAAGGTACCGCGAACTCGTACTATGCGACGTTATTTTTGTTTGTCTTGAGTGCACCGGGTTTGTATTCTCTTGTCAAGCGTTCGGCGAAGAGTAAGGTGGCGCGTAAGTCGTTTGAGCTCGACGGACCCGCGGTGCCAAACGCGAGGTCACAAGATGACATTGCGCGCGAAGTGAGCGGATTCTTCCGTCGTAACAACTACGTCGTCGCGGGAGAACCGGGTGAAGTGATTACATTTGAAGGTAACATTGCGCCTGAACGCGGCACGGCGGCGTATATTACGTTTTGCGTGCTCATTGGGTTGTTGTGTATCGGCTTGGTGTGCTCCATCGCCCTCCCGGGTGGAGACGCGTGGTACGCGTTGGCGCTCGTATCTCCGTTATCTGGCAAGTATTATTTAGATAACGCCGGGCGCAAAGAACAAGTCAAGGTGAAAATGGTGACGTCCGATGACGACAAGACGACAGAAATCACCGTTGAGGGTGATCCCGAGGAAATTGAGCGGTTCAGACGCGAGTTGGATTTGACGCCAAAGGGCATGGTGCGCGTCAAGGGCATTTTGGAATCAGCGTGAGTTTCGACGCCTTGAATCATCCGTGCGTCGTGCCCGAATCACAACGCGCGCACGACTCAGGTGTACACCGTACAACAATACATTTAACAACATTAACCTCTAGCAGTGCTTTTTAATACCGACGAAGAACTTTTTCGTCTTCACTCGTCGCCTCGTACATGGGCCTCCAAGCGCTCGACGCGCTGCCGAGTCGAGGCGCGTTCGCGACGGCCACGACCGAACCCACGTCGTTCGCATCGCTCAAGCCGTACGTGTCGACGTCGGCGTCGTCCGTCGAGCGCGCGACGCGTGTCACCACGGACGGGACGAATATTTTAATTCGTCAGCTCAGCCAAAGTCGCGCGCGCGCCGAGGCGAAGAAACGCGCCGCCCGTGCGCTCGCGGCGGCAGAAGCGAAACAACGTTCGGCAGATATCGCCGCCGAGGCGAAGAAGCGCGAGGCGGACGCGCTCGCGGCGTTGGAAGCGGCCAAGGCCAAGGCTAAGGCGAAGAGCGCTTCGACGGAGGACGCTGGAGCGTCGGCGAGAGACGCGCGCGCGACGCCTGGGAAGACTAAGGACAACCCATTCGCGCGCAAACGTTCCGGTGGGTCGAGCGGTGACGGCGAACGCGCGGGGACGTCGGCGAAACGAGGGAAGATTACCGACGCAAAGTGATATTTTTTTTGAAATTTGTTCAAAGCGCGCGACGTCGCCCGCGTCGAGATGCTTTATAGCGGCACGATAACGCGCCAGGAATTCGAACAGGGATGTCAAACCATTATTGATGTTTTTGATGAGGCGTTGGATGTTGAATGGGTGGAGGAGACGAATTCGATTGTAGCCGAGAGCGCGGCGCGAGGGTACGTGCGCGCGATAAATGACGCTCGCTTTCGGCGCTCAAACGCCGCAGCGGATGACGCATCTTGCGCGTTTGCTCGCGTGCAGACCGCTGCTGGTGACGAGGACATCGATACATTTGAAGATGCCATGGCGTTGGCCACGTCGGCGGCACGATGCGATCACATTCGAGAGTATCGTGTGGTGTATTCGCCGACGTTTCGCGTCCCCGTGATGTGCCTTCGCGCGAGAGACGCGAGCACGCGAGAACCGTGGACCATCGCTCGCTTGCTCGCGGAGATTCGCACAGAAACGCGCACTAGTGACGTTAGTTGCGATGAGCGTGATCCAGTGCTGACGCCGTACGAGAATCCGCACGAACGTCGCGAAGGCGCGTGGGCGTGCGTGCACCCATGCTCCACGTCTGACGTCATGCGTCTGTTACTTTCGCATTCGCATCGCGGCGCGAGTAACGACCATGGTGACGCCGACATCGCGCGGTACTTTGCGCTATGGATACGATTCGTCGCGCGCGAAATAGGATTAGATTTGTCGCCGCACGCGACTGTACGATAACAACAACAACAACATTTCACATTTCACGTTTTACAACTTCATTCATTCAGAGCCTATTCTACGCCACCGTCGCCGCCTCTACAAACTTCACCGGTACCCTATCCAATATTTCCTTAATCACCGCAGGGTCTAAATTCCCTTGCGCGGTGAATATCCGAAGCAATTGATTCAAATCATCCGCGTCCCGCGTCGTCGCCACGCGCCTCGACGTCTCCGCCTTCACCGCGCATTCGTCCCTATGCATCCGCCACAGATCTTCCAATCCGCACACGCACTCCGCCACCGACGGATGAGGCCCGAGCCGTTCGCCCCCAGCCCGCCGGAGCGGCGGATCAACCGCATGCGCGCGACGCCACGCATCTTTCGCGACGCTTTCCAGCGCGCGCGTCGCCGCCTCGCATCGCTCGCACGCCTCTCGACACCGCACCAGCGCGTCATCAATCGCGACGTACTGCGATTCCACCGCGCGCGTGCGCAGCTCGCTCGACATCACGTCCTCGCTCGCGCGCTCGAGCGCGGGCAGCCGCTCGAGCGCGTTCACCGCCGTCGCCAATGACGTCGCCGCCGATGCGTGCGCGCTCGCATAATCATCACAAATCCCCCGCGCGCGCGCGTACGACGCGCGATAGGCGTTGAGAAACGCGTGCGACATGTCGCGCTCGATCGTCCTCCGCGCGCACGCGCGCTCGCGGCGGCGCACGCGACGGCGTCTGGCGACCGACACGCGAGCGTCGAGCGACGACGACTCAAGCCTCACAACGCCACGCGCGCTGCACCCGCCCTCTGTCGACGCATGGCATCCACGCGCGCCGCCGCGCTGGCGCTCTACCGCAGCCTCCTGCGCACCGGTCGCGAATTTACCGACTACAACGTGCGCGAGTACGTGAAACGACGCGCGAGGGAGGGATTCATCGCCAATCGCGCGCTGTCGGCGAGCGATGCGATCGAGCGGTGCATGGCGGATGGCGCGGCGCAGCTCGAGGTGGCGCGACGACAGGCGGCGGTGTATGCGTTGTATGGGAAGTTTTCGCGTCCGAGCGCGATGGAGGTGACGTAGTTGGGCGACGACGGAGGGTGATTGTGTGTAGGCGCGTAGACGCGTAGACGGGGCCTCGGCTCGGCGATAGTTTTCTTATTCTTTAATGTGTACGGTTACGTTTTGTTTTACAATGGTTTATTGCGATAGTGCGTGTCGCGCGCGCGCGCGAGCGGCGATGATGGCGTTGACGTCATCGGCGGCGACGGCGGCTAAGACGTCGCGAGAGGCTTGGATGACGGTTTCGCGAGCCGCAGCGTCGGCGACGCCGAGCTTTTCGAGTTGACCTTTTTCGAGGTGTGCGGCACGCGCGGCGGCGGCGATGCACACGCTTTCGGGCAAACCTGCGAGACGAGCGACGTTGACGCCGTAGCTTCTCGGGCACGCGCCAGAGGCGAGCGTGTACAGAAATGTGACGGTTTCGCGGCCGTACGTCGACGCGCCGCTCGGCGTCTCTACGCGGCATCCCATGTGCGCGAGCGCGACGTTTGAGTCGCGTACGTGGTCGTCAGCGAGTCTATGATAGTGCGTGCTGAATAATGTGCGGCATCGGGCGTCGATGAGGTGCGAGGCGACGGCGCACGCGATGGCGGTGCCATCCGCCGTGGCGGTGCCGCGGCCCAATTCGTCGAGCGCGACGAGTGAATTCGCCGTCGCGCGTCGCAACATGGCGCCAGTTTCGCTTAATTCCACCATAAACGTCGATTGTCCACCGGCAAGATTGTCTTTCGCACCCATGCGCACGAATACGGCATCCATGGCGGTCATTTCAAATTTCGCCGCCGGAACATCCGCCCCGACGTGCGCCATAATCGCCGCCAAGCACACCTGTCGCAAATACGTCGATTTCCCACCCATATTCGGTCCGGTGATTAAGCAAAACCCAGGCGCATCACCTCCAAGCCGCACGTCGTTCGGGACGAAGGACCGCGCCAACGACGACGCACAAGGGTGCGATAATCTGTCCGCCACGAGCGACGCGCGCTCCGTCGGCGGCGCCACTGTCGGCGTACACACCGCGCCGCATGACGCGTTCATTTCCTCACTCACCACCGCAAGCGAGCCTAAAACGTCGATGATAGCACCGACGTTCGCCGCAGCTTGCCACCTCTCGGCGTCTTCACAAAACGTGCTGACAATGCGACGGAACACGCCGGCGAGCGCCGCTTCGCGCGCCTCTTGCGCTTCGACGCGCGCTTCACGCAATGGCACCAAATCATCACATGTAAACCTCTCGTACCCTTTTCTTTTGCCTTCTCGCACCCAATGCGAGGGAACTTTACCCGCCAATCTATCTGGGAGCTCGACCAAATGCGTGTCCTTATTGGCGCTGACAAATACGACGTCAGTTTTGTGCCCGCCGAGCGTCGCTCGAGCGGCGTCGAGCCACGACGCTAAATTGGCATCCGCGCTCGCGAGCGCATCCTCTGCGGCGTCGAGGTCGGCGTCTACACCACGCGCGGGCTCAATTCTTCCACTGGCTTTGGCCGCGCCCCAGTCAAACGCAGCCTCCATGGCGGTGAGCGCGGTTAAATCGGGCATTGAAGCGCCTCCGATGGCGGTGAACACGTCTTCGCGACGCGCCTCGTCGCATCCCGGCACGCACAGCGCTTTAAGCAATGGCGACTTCTCGCACGTCACTTCACACGCCGCGATCGCCGCAGCCGCGTCTCGAGCGGCACGAATGCCTTCTAGAGCTGATAAGAAGTCATTCAGCTTGGCCTTGGCGCTGTCCTCGTATAACACCACGTGCGCGGCGTCGCGGCCCTTTCCGCTCGACGACCCGACGACGCGAGAAATCGCGCGCTCAGTATCCGGCGCATCGCGTAAGAGCTTGCGCGCCATCCCCGTCGCCTCGACGCCTGATCCACGAAGCGTGCTCAGCGCCACTTGACGCGCGCGAATCGCCGCGGCTGAGGTTAATGGGCGACACACCCATTGGCGCAACAGTCTTCGACCGGGACCGCTCACGCAACGGTCGAGCGACGCGAGCAGCGTGCCCGCGGTACCGCCCGCGGTATTCTCCAAAACCTCCAACCCAGAGAGCGCAGCTGCGTCCACGGCAACGTGCGAAGCGTGCGCCCAGCGCGCGAGCTGCTCGCGTGAGTCAACTCCGGTGGTGTGCAACGCCTCCACGCGGCCCTGCGGCACGACGTCGGCGTCGATGAGCGCGGCGCGTAAATACGCGACAACCGTGCCCCACGCACCCAAGCCGCACTCGCGTTCTGGGTCGCACGCAGTATCACGCAATTCTTTAATCGCCGGCGGATACCCACCCTTGATGTTCTTGAAATATCCCTCGCAGTCGGCGTCTTGAATCGCATCCGTAGCCGACGTCGACTTGAACGTTCGATGTTGCGCCGACGGACACATGTCCAACGCCGCCATCTTGGTTCTCGCACTCAACCCGGCGTGGGGCACTAGAATCTCCACTGGACGTAATTCCGCGAGCGCGGTGCGCAAACACCCCGCGCCTTCGTCATCGCGCCATGCACCGACGAGAAAGCGTCCCGTGCCGCAGTCGGCGGCGCACAATCCAATCCAACCGCCGCCGTCTCCTACGTCGTCCAGTCCACCATCGATGATTGCGCACACAAACGCGGCATCGGGAGATGAATTCAACATCCCCATATCAACCATTGTCCCTTTTGTCAACACCTGTACCATCTCACGACGCACCACGGTGTCTTTGCACTTGGGATCGTTCTTCTTCCGTTCGGCGAGTTGCGCCGGCGTCTCCGTTTGTTCGATGCACACCACGCGATGTCCATTACGCGCGAGCTGCTCGGCGTGCATGGCGTAGTTCTTCTCCGGAAACCCTGCGTGCGGTTGCTCGCCGCGCATGTAAATCAGTCCTAAATCACGCACGCCTACGTGCGCATCCATTTCGTACATTTCGTAAAACTTGCCCATTTTAAACAACAACACCGAGTCAAAATTCGCGGCTTTGAATTTCCACCACTGTTGCTGTCCTGGGGAGACGTTCCACAGCTCACCGTTGGCGTCTTTGAATTTCGGAAACGTCTTTGGAAGGAGCAGTGTCGACGGGTCGTAATCCGGATCGTCTGGACGACGACCACTGGCGTCCTTGATGTTTTCCGGGAGCAGAAATGGAAACTTGAAGCGTTGTCGCGCGTCGTATTGCTCGGGACCGACGCCGCCTAACACATCCGCTGCGCTTAAATCTTTCTTCTCGGCAGGTTTAGCTGGTGTGGCCGTGATTGTTTTGACTGTCGTTTTCTTTCTCGCATTCGTCGTCGTCGCCATTTTTGGCGTTGTCTTCGTCGCCTTTTTCGCTGGCGCCGACATTTTGGTCTTCTTCTTCTTCACTGGAGACTCGCTTTCTGAAAAATCTTCATCATCGGATTCCGACTCTTCACTACTCATGTCTTCATCGAATGAATCATCATCACCACCATCGTCATCCTCATCGCCCAAATCAAAGTCACTACCGCTCTCGTCTCCACCATCGTCATCGTCGTCGTCGCTCGCGAGCGCCTTTGATTTAGCCTTGCCGCGCGGCTTGCTCGCCACCTTGGTCGGCTTCTTCGCACTCGGAGGCTTGTTCACCACGTCCTCCATCACGCACTCGCGCTCGGGCGGCGTCGACACCTCTGCTGGGGCGGATGCGATCGTCATATCCACGTCCACGACGTCGTCGTCGTCGTCGTTTGTCTTTAATCTTTTCACCTCGCGCGTAGCCTCGACGTCGTCATCCTTAACTGGCGACCGCGCACCCGTCGACGGCGCGTCACCCGCACCGCACGGCGTTGACGCATCTCCGCCAGCGAGAGCCCCTGCGTTGCCCTTCGCCGCGCTTCCGGGCGTCTTTGGCTTGGCGCTGAAGAAGGCGCTAATCGGTCGCTGTCCAGGCGGTGGAGCTTTCTGCGCGGATT
>Ga0222715_10001799_pt1 | contig 20101 bp, 15 predicted proteins | sample C33_9DmetaG_FD_165056 | JGI IMG/M metagenome (GOLD analysis project Ga0222715, IMG submission 165056) | Estuarine water microbial communities from San Francisco Bay, California, United States - C33_9D | ecosystem: Environmental > Aquatic > Marine > Unclassified | place: USA: California... | reverse complement strand
GATTCTAAAATATTTTTTAAAAAGAAATCAACATATGTTAAATTTAATAAAAAATTTGATAAATTAAATAAAGAAGAATGTATTAATTTAATAAATGAAATTAATGATAAATTTATTGAGTCTTTGCCTAAAACCTCAAAAAAAGAAATTAAATTTACAAATCCTTTAACTGGTAAAAAAATAAATTACGATAGTGAAATAGTTCAACAAGTATTATCAAAATGTTATGATATTGGTGATAATAATATGAAAAATAATATATTGAAAATAACAGATAAAGAATATTTAATAGAATTTCCTCAAAAATTTAAAAAAGAAGTTTATATTCAAATGTATGATGATTTAAAAAATAATAAAATTACAATAGATGATATTTTAAATAAAACAACATATTTTAATAATTTTGAAAAATCAATATTATTAGATTATAAAATATCTTGTGATAATATTAATAAAAATAATAAAATTAATTTTAATGAATATACAAAGCATGTATTAAAACAAATTATATATATATTATATAATTTGGTTTTAAATATTCAAATAGATGTAAAAATATCATTTTGTTTATTTGATGATAATTCACTTAAAAATTATAATGAAAATAATACAGATTATAAATGTTCTATATATGATATTTGTAATTGTAAATATAATAAAATAAATATTAATTCTATTCAAACAAATAATTCTAATGTATTATTAAATACAATTTTAAATAAAATATTTATTGTTACTATTATAAAAAAAAACGGTGATATATTCTTTGATCCTTATAATGAAGATAATGAAAAAAATTATGTAAAAGTAGATTTAAATGATAATAATACTTTTAAAACATTGCATGATATATATATTAGCAATTTTTTAAAATATAATACAATATTACCTAAATATTATTTTTTAAAATATATAAAAATACCTACTGGAACAAATTTAGCAAAAAATACTCATTTAGTTATACAAAATGATTTATTTAGTATTTTAACAATATTAAATGTATTTAGTTCAGAATTAAAAAATAATTATGATATTATAACAAATAATCTTAAAATATATGATGATATATTAAAAGAATTTATAAAATATGATAATAATGATCATTTAATAAATAAATTAGTATATATTTTAATAAATAATGCATATTATTCAAAGAAAACAAGTTTTGATTATTATTATTATTTTAAATTCGATGGACCATATCCTTCTATGTCTGTTATGAATTATAACGAATTTTTTAAATTAAAAGAATATCAACCTTTAGATATTGATACATATATATTATATAATATTGAAAGAGCATATAAAGGTGTTTCACCTTTATTTAGCAGAGATCTTAATCAAGGATTGCAAAATTTTATATTAAATGATATTGAACTAGAACAATCTATTACAAAAAGATTAATAGATATGTTTGAATTTACTAAATATAAGTTTTTATCATCGTATAATAAAGATGATATTTATGTATTTCATGGTGCTAAAAATATAATTCATAATCAATCTGATTATCAAATGCATTTATTATCATTCTTATCTTGTACTTTTAATATATATACAGCATTAGATTATGGAACATCACAACCAAATATAAGAGATTTTAACAAAAAAGGTATTGTATATATATTTAAAATAAATAAATATATTAAATATATTAATTTTAATGACGCTTTATATCAAATTATATTATTACCTGGTGCTAAAATATTAATAAAATACGAATTAAATATTAGTAATATAAGATATGTTTTTTGCGAAGTTAAAAATTCAGATAAAGGTGACCAATATTGTATAGATTTATTTAAATCTATTAAATTAAATGGTACAAATCCATTATATAAAATAACTAATTATTATATTAGTAATGCTGGAATATATCCAGATAATATTAAAATTTATAATATGCCAGCATGTTTAAGAATAACAAATAAATTTACTAGAAATTTATTTAGACCAAATGTGCCAAATATTTATATAGATACTACAAATAAATATATATATACATCATTGGGAACTGTATTAAATAATAGTGATATTAATTCATTTTTTAACATACAATATACATTTCATCAATTAATTATAAATGAATGTTATTTAAAATTCCGTTATAATTGTATAAAATATTATATATATTGTAATGCTAATAATACAGAACCATCTATTTATACAGCATGGAAATATGATAATAAATATGATACAACAATTGGTAAAATTTTTAATTATAATATAGACTCTTTCTTCATAGATTGTTTAATGTCTAATATTGATTGTTTTAATAATAGAAATTATTTACAAAATACACAAAATCCTTCTGAAAATATATTAGTATGGTTTAAAGGATGTGGATTATATAATACATCAGGTATTAGAAAAATAAAATTTACGATAAATGATGAACCAATAGAACACATTACTTTATTATCAGAATTACAAAATGTTAAAACTTTATTTATGAATAAAGATATAATTGAACAATATTATGACAAATTTATAAATAAAATACAGAATTTTAAAGAATTTTTATTAAAAGAACTTAAACCAAGTTTTATTCGTTTCTTAAAAAAATATATGACTGGATTAATTAATTCTTCTGTAGAAACACAAGAATATAAAGATTTGGAAAAAATGATAGACAATTTATTAAATATATTAATATATCGTTATGATTTTTATAGAAATAATAAAGATAAAATAATAAATAACATACATAAAGAGTGTAAACAAGATGTTATTACAGGTGGTAGAAAAACAATTGATTCATTCAAAAAAATAAAAGAGGATCATAAAATAAATTTTTCTAAAATATTAACAGAAAAAACTGAATATAATAATATAAATATAGTAAATAATAAAAAAATATTAACAGAAAAAACTGAATATAATAATATAAATATAGTAGATAATAAAAAAATCTTATTAGATTTAAATGATATTAAAAATATCCCAATTGGAAATGAACCATATGATTCTTATTTTGTATCTAAAAAAGATTTTGATATAATTACTAATAAAATAAAAATAAGAGCAAAAAATAAAATTTTACAATCTTCTACATCTAAAAAAACATTATTAAAAAATTCATCATCAAAATCTTCTAAGGTATAAAAATCTGCTATTATATAATAAATATAAAGAATACATTTTTACATAAATATCCCTATCTGTCATAAAAATTGATTCAATTAATATATTTTTAATATATTATTGAAATGACACTCGGGGTAGCTAAAAACTTTGAAAGTAATGAAGATATTTTAGAAAAAATAAAAAATAAAAAAGATCAGTTGAAAAATATTCAAAATGAAATGAAATATATAGCGGATAGAATTAATTCTTGTAGAATGATAATTAGTTCATATAAAAGAAAATGTGATTTTAATGATACAGCTAATTCCCATGTTTTAAAAAAGTAAAAATTTTCTATCTAAGAAAATAAAAACAAAAAAAATTATTTTTTCTTTTTTGCCATATAAAAATGATATTTCATTATATATATATTGATATAATTTCACAATTTAAGTAATTAGTAGAAATAAATTTGTTTTGATTATTTTTGAATATTAAAAAAACTGATATAACACTTGAAAAAACAAGTATACTAATACGATGTCATTTAACACAACGAATAAAAGCTTTCTTAACCAGGATGATATCTTAGAAGAAATTAACAGGATAAAATTTATGATAGATAACTTGAAGAAAGAAAAAGCAGATATTATAGGAAAACCTTTATCACACAAGAGGAAATATGATTTAATTACTGATGATGTTGAATACGAATCATATGATTCAGATGAAGAATTTGTAAAATATTCAAAGCTATGTTAGAAATACATATATTACATACAAGTAATATTAAAATCGAAAAAACATAAAAATGTATTTTTTTTCTTTTTTTGTCATATAAAAAATGATATCATTTTTCCATTAAATATACAATGTTTCTCTTAAACAAAATTAAGTATAATGCTGACAAAAATTTTGATATATATGAAGAAAAAGTACAAAAATATTATAAAATAGAAAATAGGTTTTTCTCTATAAATCTAGAAAGTTATATATTCAAATTTTATATACAATCGCATTTATATGGAGTATTTTACAATGATAAAGTCAATACAATTAGTGATGTGTTAAATTATGTCAATATGTTATATACATCTTATTATGAGTTTTATATTAAAAATATTATTAATGATGGAGAAGATTTTATAATAACACAGGAAATAATAGATAAATATTTAAATAATAATAAACAAGATGAATATATATATAATTGGATAAAAAAACATTGTGAAATTAATGTTACATTAAATACTTATATAAAAAATGTATTTAACAAAAAATATAAATTACCTATTTTCCAACGTTTTGCAGGAGTTCAACAAGATGATCTTTATATTTTTATAGCAAGATTTTTAGATTTTATTATCAATGATAATAAGGATAAAATTATTTTATCAATAGCAATGGGGTATCTTTAAAAAGATACTTTTGTTCTGAAAAAATATAAAAAAAGAAAAAAATGATATATTTTTATATAAATAATAATTATACCATTTATTAACAAAATAATATGAAATAATATAAATAATGGCTCTGTTTTAATACTGAGAATGATCTTTAATCATATATTAAATATGATTAATGCTAAGATTGTGTTATATATTAAATATGATACAGGAATCGCTGAGTATTTTAATAGATATTTATATTAAATCATATTATACGGTATTAAATAAATAATTAAGTAATAATTAAGTAATAGTTAAGTAATAGTTATTATTTTTTTATTTGTAATTATTTTCATAATAATCCATCATTTTATAGAAACATTTACTACAAATATCAGTATCAGATAAAGCTCTATGGTCTTGTATAATTGGTTCTTTAAATAGGTTTTCATATAGTTCTGTTAACTTAGGATTTTTTTTTGTTTTTAAATATACTCTACCAATTTCCATTGTACATCTTCTATTTTTATTTTCAAATTTATAAAGAAATTCTTTTATATTATTCTCATATATGATATCACTTGTATTATAAATTACTCTATAAATTTCTGATAATAGAACATTATAATCAAATGAGATATTATGAGCAATAATATTATCGTAACTATCAATATCATTCATTAATTCATTTAATATATCTTTAAAATCTTTACCATTTTTATTACAATCGTCATCTGAAATACCGTGAATAAAAGTGTTTTTAATTTTAAAATTATCTAATTTAATAAGAGAAGAATATGATTTTATATTAACACGGTTTTCATCATAAATCATATACCCGATTTCAATAATTCTTGAACTATCATAATATTTAAGATTATTGTATTTAGAAGAATCATAATAATTATTATAATTAATTTTTTCAGGAAAACCTATAGTTTCAATATCTATAAATAAGTTTCTACTTCCACTAGTCATTTTTGTTTAATGATATAAAAATATTTATATATCATATATCATTTTTTTATTTATATAAAGAATATAATATTATAATATTATAATTATAAATTATGATTATTATTCCTATAGGAATAGATTGTGATGTTGCTGATTCTTTAAGAAAATTAAATATTAGAAAATATGCTCTTCCGTTTGATTGGAATGTTACATATACTGGAGTAAAAGATATTTTTGAAAATAATTTTAAAGATTTTGTACCACAAAAAAGATTTAGTATTTATGCTAATACCGACAATTCGTGTGTATTTAATAAATATAATGTTTTATTTATGCATGAAGATTGGAAAAACAATACTGAATTACATCAAGAAAAATATAAAAAAAGAATTGAAAGATTAAATGAATTATTATTAAATACTTCTGAAACTATATATTTTATAAGAAAAGGACATATGTATTTACATCATAAAGAATATTATTATAAGGATGATATTGAATCTGTTAAAGAATTGAATATATATTTAAAAGAATTTTATCCACAAATGAAATTTAAAATTATTTTAATTTTATCTTGTTTATGTTGTAATATGCAATATAAAAATGAAATTATTGATGAGAATATTACTATAAGAATAAATAATAGTAATAATTTTTGTCAATATTTTTTAACAGATATTGTTCCTCTTATTAAAGATTAAACTTTTTTAAAGATACACCATCTATTTAAGAAACTGAATTTCTTTTGTACCTCATCCTTATCTAAAGCTAAAACATCTTTATGAAGTTTATCTTTAATATTATCAATATCAGTAATTTCACTTTTTATTTTATTAAATGTTTCTCCAAACATCTCAGTTTCTTCAATTTCTAAGTTAAATTCTTTACATTTCTCTACAAGGAAATCAAAATGAACTATATATTCTGGAATAAACCTATTTGTAGATTCAATAAATACATCTATCTTTTTATTATACATTGATTCATAATCATTATCATATCTTCTAATAATAGCCCACGTGGGTTGAGTATTTTTATCATCTATATTTTCATATAAATTCTTTTTTCCTTCTACAATATCTCCTCCTGATGCGTATAAAGCGTTTTCAACTGATTTACCATCCATAAAGGTACAGAAGAATACACCATCCTTCTTTAATAATGAACTTATGTTTCTTAAAAATCCGTTTAATGTATCCTCTGATTTAAAGAAATAATGAGTACTGAACATACAAGAACATGTATTGAATTTATTTAATCCGACACCAGCAATATGTGAATAATATTTTTCTTCTCCACTATTTTTTTTATTAAATATAATTTTAAGTAGATTAACACTGTCTTTATCATCTATAAAATTTCCATTACTATCTTTAATAATATTTTTAGAGCAATCTCCTGTAATAATACTTTTTGAACAATCGCCCACAGCAAATACCATATCTGTAAATTCAAGTTTATTACTATTTTCATTTTTTTTAACAAAATTATTACGTCCGTTAAGCATTCTACTATATGCTCCAGAACGTGGGTTATAAATATTATTTTTTACTAAATCAATTCCTAAAACAAATTTATATCCATTGCTAAACCATCTTGACATATCACCTCCTTGACCACATGCTAATTCAATTAAATTTCCTTTGATTTTAGGTTTTGCATAAAGCATACTTTTAATTCCTTGATTATGAAATTGATGCATATGATATGATAACATAGCTTCTCTAGGAATATTTCTAGAATAATATATATCATCTGTTTCTAATAATTTTTCATCATCAATAATATCATCCTCGTTAAATACTGGTTCATTATCTATAATCATAGCTTCTGTAACTGGATTATGTATAGAACGCCATATATTAATTGCAACACTTAGATCATTTGCTGTCTTTGAAAGTTCTCCTTGATTATAAATTCTTGTCTTATCTTCTCTTACTCTTATTGGTTTCCATCTCATAGATACTGGTTGGATAGATTCATCTAAAATATATTTAAATTCAACAATACTATCTCCTTCTACTTTAGAACCATCTTCACATACAATTTCTCCATTAGCTCTTAATTTAATAAAAGCTTTTTCAATACCATTTGAATAATAAATAGTTGGTTTAAATAATTTAGGAACATAATTTTTTTTCTTATCTTTTTTCGCATTTCTATATTCTTTATCATATCTTGTACGAATAGCATCATCAATTGTATAATCTTCCCATTGTTCAGCATTATATCCAACATATAATAGTAATTCTTTATATTTTTGTCCTTCTATATTTAAAATACGTCCTTCTTTTACTAAGAAATCAATAGTATTTTGTTCTGCAGGTTTCCATTTAAATACTCTATCCCATTTCATATTGTCTGTAATTTGGGTGGGTCTATTTGCATAATAACCAAATACCGCTAATTTAGCAGGAGTAAATATAAGACCATCAATATCATATAAATATGGTGTATTTTTACTTAAAATTTTTTTACAATTTTTAAGTATATCTTCGCCGTTTTTATTATATAAGTGTTTTTTAACAATATAGTCAATTGATCCAATGCTTGTTTTTATTAATTTTTCTGTTTGTAATAAATATTCATATCTTGATTCTTTTAATTCTTTATCATTCATTAAAGGTAGCTGTGTTAATTTTTTTCCACCATAATAGTATATATCAAAAGCAGCATATAATCCTGTTGAACTATTATCTTTTCTAGATTTACAAGAAATATATTCACCATCAATAAGACTATTAAATAATTCATTTGAAGCAATTAAACCAGTATCATCTATTTTGTATGTATTGTTAATTAAATATATTTTTCCTTTTGAATCCACGTATATTAGAATTCTTTCACCGTCTGCTTTTTCTGTAACAGTATATTCTGATAAAATACTTATAACACCATATTCATCGGGATTTGCCATATTTTCTTTTTCTAATGTAACTGGTTTTGGTGTTAAAAGAGGAGGTTTATTAGGATTAATATTAAATTTTCTTACAAATATATCGTTTTTAACAAGATCGTAATATTCATCTAAAATTTTTTTTTGTTGAGGTTTAGTTAATATAAATGTTGATAAAAATATGGCTTGTTCCATTTTAATAATTGCTGGTAATATATTTTCTTTTAAAGTATTTGTAACATCAATATAAAATTCATAATGCTGGTAAGATTTAATAATACCTGAATTTTTTAAAGTATAAAACGCGTCATTATTATCATTTAATTTACAAATATTAACAACAAATTTAGTATTTGTTTTATCAGTATATACAATTTTTTTATTAATTTTAAATATTTTTCTAATATCATTCCAGTTTTGATGAGGATTTTGAGACAAAGAAGTATTATTAATTGTAAATTCTAATGTAGAATTAAATAGATCATTTATAACATCATTTGCTATATATTTTTTATTATTCCAAATTATACCTTTTTGTTTTAAATTATTAGAAACGCAATATTTAATAATATTGTTATATCCTTTAATATGCATTGATTTATCATCTGATGACACTTCTAAATACTCTTTTTCAATCTCTTCAGTATAACCTGAAGAACGCATTACATTAATAAAATTATTATATTCTGCTTCAGTCCAAATAGAATTATTATTTTTAAAATTAATACACCATTCATTATCTGTAACCATATTAGATTGTTTATCTATGATATTAAATATTATATTGTTTTTTGATAATTCCATTATCCCTTGTTTATCTAATACATAGATATATATATTTATATATCATTTTTTATATATGATGAATAAAAAATGATAATATTATATTAAGAATAAGTATAATATATATAATAATGGAACTAGAATCTAATACTTCATCTAATATTTTTATACCTATTAAATTTAATACAACTGTTCAGTTAAATTCAAAAGAATTAAATAAAAATTTTGAAGAAGTCATTAATACAAAGCTTAAAAATAATTTAGAAAATATTTGTAGTAAATATGGTTTTATTAAAAAAGGAAGTATTAAAATTATTAAAAGATCTATAGGTTATTTTAAAGAACAGCAATTCAATGGAGATATTGCTTTTAATTTACAATGTATTGCTGAAATATGTAATCCTTCGCAAGATTCTATTATTAAATGTCGTGTAAAAGCTAAAAATTCTTTAGGTATTCTTGCTGAAGGAATACATGATAACACTGCTATTTTAGAAATTATTGTTCCTAAAATATCATCTGGTATTAAATCTGAAATTGACATTGAAAGTATTCAAATAGGTGATAATATTAATATTCAAGTATGTGGTAAGAAATTTATGTTATATGATAAACACATATCTATTATTGGTAGAGCAATCAAAGATAACAATGAAAATATTATTATTGAAAATATATTAAATGATAATGAAGATTTTGAACAAGAACAGGAAGAAGAAGAAAATTTAGATATTGATATCAATGAATCAGATGATGATTATGAAGATGAAGATGATGACGACATGAGCATAAAAAAAATTATTATTAAAAAAGATGATATTATTGAAGACGAAGAAGAAGAAGATGATGATGTAGATGAAGATTTTGATGATGAATTTGAGGAAGATTTAGATGAGGAATTTGACGATAATGATGATTTTGAAGAAAATGATATTGATTAAATAAAATATATAAGGTTTTAATTTATAAAATATAATAAAATGTATTTTGATATTTTATTAAAAAAAATAAAGAACAATGAGAGTATTTTTGAAAATATTATAAACCCTTTTTCATTATATTTTATAGCAGATCATTATTATGGTAATGAATTAAATGAATGGAATTTAAATAATTATTTTAATAAAAATAATATATTAATCAGTAATAATATATCTTTAATAAAAGACTATGATATAGTACATGTTCAAGTTAATTTTTTTGAAAAATTTTGCAATGAAATTTTAGATAAAATAGATAAAAAAATAATTTTAGCAACAGGTCAATGTCACGCGTATCAAATAGAAAAATCTATTTATACAGAAAAAGTATTAAATAATAAAAATATTGTATTATGGATTTCACAAAATCCTATATATGAAGATATAGATAAATATGTTGCATTTCCATATGGTATTCTTCATTTAGATTTATATTCGTATGCTATAGCATTATTAAATTTTAATTTTATAAAGGATAAAAATGTAATACATTTATCATTAAACCATGCTACTAATCCGTGTAGAAAAAAATTACCTATATTACCACATTTACCTCGTTTAGATTTTTATAAAGAAATATCAAAATCTAAATTTTTAATATCGCCAATTGGAGATAGAGATGATTGTTATCGTCACTATGAGGCAATTGGATTAGGTACAATACCTATATCAAATATAGGCAAACAATATAAAAAAATTTTTGGAAATAACATGCATTATACAGATATAGATGATATGGTAAATATTGTAAATAGTAATATTTATAATTTTGAATATAAAGAACCTAATAAAGATTTAATATGTTTTGATTATTATAAAGATATGGTATATTCTTTAATAGACAAAATTAAAAATAATATTTAACCATATAAAAAGCAATTAGCTTATATATATTAATGAATAAAATAGAATTGTGTAAAAATATAAAAGACAATATAGGAAAATTATCCAATAATGAAATATTAGAAATTTTTAAAATAGTAAATGATAATAATACTAAATATACCAGAAATAATAATGGTATTTTTATTAATTTAAAATGGATGGATGAAGATATTTTAAATAAAATTAATGATTATATTGCTTTCTCTATAAAATCACAAAATGAAATGATAAAATATGAAGAAATTAAAAATAGTTTAACAGATACTATAAATTTTAAAGATAAAAATTCTAATGATAATACGTCTAATATAAATGATACGAGTAATATTAATAATTTACAAATAAGCAAATCTAAAGTTTCTTCTAGTATGAAATTTTATTTATTAAAAAAAAAATTTATGAAACCAATTTTACAACAAAGTATAATTATAGAAAATGATCTTACGTATGAAGAATATTTAATATAAAAATAAAAAATGATATATGTATTAAATACATTAATATATTTAATGATTACTAATAATTATAATGTCTGAAACTATAATAGATTTATCATCTCATTTGAATCTTTCTAACAATGATATTTTATTATGGTCATATAATGATAAGATAGATATATATAATAAACATACGCAATATGTTAATAATCATGAAAATAATAAAATAAATGATATAAAATCTATAGAAAAAAACATAGATATAAACGATACCATATCAGATACAAAAAATAATATAATATCCAATAAACTTTCATCACCAGATAACAACAATGATTCAAAAGAGTTATTACGTCCATCATTATCAAAATTATTAAAAGAAGAAAAAAAACATAAAAAGAAAGAAGCCGCTCAAATTATTACACCATTAGAATTAATTATGAGAGAATCTAATTCACATGAAATTAGTAAAGATGATATTAAAGAATCTATTATCAATTTAATATCAAGGAATGATTATATTAAAGTATTTGGAAAAAAAAAATCTGCTGATACAATGTCTGCTTTTATTAATAATAAATGGAATAAATCAATAATACAATTTATATCATTCTTATTTGACAAAAAAATTATTTATAATAAGAATGAAATTATATATCAAAAAAATGAAGGAACTATTATTATTTAGGTTTATATATTGGTAACATTATCAAACGACCTTTATTTAAGAGTTCTTTAACTATTATATTACAATTTTCAAATTTTTTACCATCTGCATCAGGAACATTTAGTTGTTCTAAAATAGTTTTTTGTATATCTTTTTTTAATGAGGTACAATCTATACCTGTTTTTTTTCCTATACTTTTTCCAATAGTATATATTTTAAATACATTCATTATTATATCAGATTTATTTATTTTTTTTGGATAATATATACCCCATGGCATTTTTTCATCTGTCATATCTGGTATATAAATTGGTTTACTTCTATTTTTTTTTAATTCTTCTATTTCATTTTCAGTACAATCTCTATATTTGTTTTCTTGTTTAATATATATTGTAGCATCTAAATTTTCATTTGTTTCTTGATTTAAATTAAATATATTAACATAACCTATATATGTATTATTATTTTTTGTTTTAATTTCTTTTTTTCCTATTAAAGCTCCTTGTAGATAAAGACATTTTGCTATATATTCGTCTCTTTCATTTAATATTTCATTTTCTAATATATTTTTAACTATTGATATATAGGTTTTATTATCTAATGATGAATATAATGCTATAAATGTATTATTAATATTATTAATATCTATATTAATAATATCTTCTTTTTTCTTAGATAATTTTGTTTCTTTATCTTCTTTTAATATTATATTTTTTGGTTCTTCTATTGCTGATTTAGAATTTGTTTCATCTAATATTATTTTTATTTTATTTGGTATATTTTTTTGTATTTTAATAATATGTATACCATCTTCATGTGGAATTAATGTATAATCTTCTAATAATACATTTGGATATATTATTTTTCTTATACTTTCCATTATTACTTTTTCATCAAAATCTATAGCTTCTAATAATGTTTTATAATTAATAAAAAATATGTCATTATTAATACTATTAATAATTAAATTTTTTAATATTGTTATTACATTACCAGTAACATGTCTATATGTTTCTTTTCTAAATCCATCGGTATCTATTTTATTATTTATATTACATTTGGGTTCTATTAAATCACTATCACCATACTCATAATCAATAGTAACTCCTTGTGATGTTACTATAGGAATTTTTCCTAATTTAAAAAGTGATTTTGGAAAATAATTTATATTTTTCATAAGATAACAATCTAAAGAATTATTATTTATTATATTATCAATATCATTACTAATTTTGAATTTTCTTGTGGATATTCTAAAAGCATGTAAATCTATTGTTTCTTTAGAATTATCTTTTTCAACAGAAGCATGCATAAAAACAGTCGTGTTTTTATATTCTAATGGTAGGTTTTGATGTCTACAATTACGAATACCTCTTCCAATAATTTGAACACTTCTATTAAAATGATACCATGGTTCTATTAAATGTATTTCACGTGTATTATAGAAACTTAAACCTTCACTAGCAACAGGTGTTATTAATATTACTTTTATTTTAGATCCATCAATATTTTTAGGATCATTTATTACTTTTATTAACTTATCAATTGTAGTTGAACCCATTATTTCTTTATTATCACTAGTTAATATACAATATTTAGGATTTTTAATATTCTCATATTTTGGTTGATCACTAATAATAGTAGGTTTATCTAAAATATTAGTTGTTCCTTCTCTTGAAAATCCCATATGTTCTAATGCGATTGCTATAGGTATTATACCTGAATATCTATAACGAGAATAAATTACTACAATTCCTGTTGATTTTTTTACAAAATTACAAATATTTAAAAATTTACCAGAATATCTACCAAGATGTTGTTCATCTGGCATTAATGCATTTTCATATTGTTTATTATATCTTACATTTAATAATTCTGTATCTTTTATAGATGTGAAAAATGTACTAAATCCTTTTTCACCTATTTCATTATCGTATACTATATTCATTGGTTGTAAATTATTAAAAATATTCGCATTTCCAATTTTTTCATTATCATCTATTTTTTTATTTTTTATATATTTATTTTGAATATCTCCTATTTGTGATGGCACAATACCTTCTGGTATTTGATTAATCCAATCTTTGAAAGTTTCTGGTATAGGTTTATTAAAAGGGTCTATTTTTGGTGTTTTTTCTATTATATCTATTCCACTGTCTTTAGGCGATAGTTTTAGAGCAAATGTAAAAGGATTATTACCTTTTAAATATGATATATATCTGCTTGCTAAAAATTTTAATATTTTTAATAATTCTTCGTCTACTTTTACAGTATTTTTAGTATAATCTATACCAAAATATTTTGAATAATTATTTAATAGATCTGTTTGTTTATCATTTAATAATAATAAATATAATAGATCTAATATGTCAGTTGGTTCATTATACATTGGTGTAGCAGAAAGTAATACTAAACGGTTATTTATACCATTTGTAGTAGTATATTTTAAAGCACTATAAATGCGTTTATCTTCTGTATCTGTATTTCTTATATTATGTGCTTCATCAATTATTATAACTTTGTCTTTTATATAAAGATTTTTTTCAATATAATTTTTTTCAATATAACTAGCATAAGAATCATATGTAAAAATTTTATATCTTGAATTAATTATTTTTTTTAGTGCTAATTGTTTTGAACTATCTTGATAATTTTCAGATGTCAAATTTAAAAGTTTTAAATAAATATCATTTGTACATTGATTTGATATCATATCAAAAGGTATATTTTCTGTACTAAATACCTGTTCTTTAAAACTTCCTTTTAAAGACAATGGCATGACAACCCATATTTTAGCCTCATCATTTGTTGAATGTTGACTTAAAAATGTTTCTGCTAATGTTATAGCTGAACATGTTTTTCCTACACCAACACCATGATAAAGTAAAATACTTTTATAAGGTGTTCTATTATTTATATATTGACTTATAAAATGTTGATATAATGTTTTTTCAAAAACACTACATAGTTTATTAGAAACATTATTGAAATCACCAATTGTATTTATAGTTTTATATTTTGGTATTTTATGTAAATTATAATCATATATATTTAGTAATTTATCTGTAAAGTTTTTATCATTTATATCAGGATAATAAAGTTGAAATTCATCAGATTGTTTTGGTACATCTTTAGATTGTTTAATTTTTGGTATATTATTAGTTGGTTTAGGAATATTTTGTATAACTGATTTTTTTTCTTTTGAAGATTTTTGTATATTTGTAGATACAACCTCTTTATCTGATTTTAATAAAATATCACATTGTTCTTTTATTTTTTTTAATATAGGACTTGTTTCTTTTAATGAATATCCTGTTATAGGATTGCGTTTTTTATCTTTAAGCCATTTATCACAATCCTCTTTATTTAACTTTCTTGGAAACATTATTCTTCTATATATTTGATACTTTCTTTTTTTCCATAGAAGTTATTAATATATTAGCTCTTTTAAATAATTCTTTTCTTTCTATATTATGACTTTTAATATTATTAAGAACTTCATTATAGCCGCACCATTTCAAAGAACGTATTTCTCTTACTTGTTCTAAACAATTATTATTAATATATAAAGTTGAATCTTCTTTATTAATTTTGGCGATAAAATATAAATGTTTATAAAGAATATTATTTGTTCCAAAAAATATTTCTTCAAATGGTTCTATATCTTTTATATTAATATCATTTTTTGTAACACCTGTTTCTTCTGAAAATTCTCTGATAGCACAATCTATATCTAGTTCTTTAATTTTTTTTCTTCCTTTTGGAAACCCCCATTCTGGTGTTGCTATATTAGATGTTATATAATATACATTAATTATATTATTAGCAATTAAAAATTCAAATTTTTGTTTAGATTCAATATACTCTTTAGTATGTTTAAAAGATGTTGAAGGATTATGACACCATGCATAAATCCAAATTTCATCAAATGTTTTTGTATATAACATATTTCTTTCAGTATATGTCATACAATTTATAAGATTTATAATGTAATGTTTTTCATTAACATTATATTTTCCTCTAATAAATTCCATAAATGATAATGAATCTTTTCTTTGTATCATTATATATTTGATTTCATCTGCTTCTATTTTATAGCAAATGATTCCAAAACTCATTATCGGATGTACACAATCTTTATAAAGATGTCCGTTATTTCCACAATTTCTACATGTTTGAGGTCTAAAAAATTGTTTTTTTTCTTCTATAATCATTAAATATTACCATTATATAGATATATAAGTATATGTCTTAAATAATAAAAAGTACATAATTTATTTATTTTGCAAAATATATTAAACTATTTTAAAAATAATAAAAATAAAAATTATGTACTTTTTTAAGATATATAAAAATAATAAAATTAAATTTAATACGACATTAAATTATCAGTTCCAAATGCTTCGGGTTCTTCTGAATCCATCATTTTTATTTCAGGCATAGGAGCTGATTTAGGTACATTAGGAACATAAGCATTATCATCTTTTATTGAAACATAAATATCAGAACTATCATAACCCGTTGCTTCAGTAAAAGGGGTATTAGATGCACTATAGTGTGGTTGTTGAGGTACCATTTCTGCTGATGGTTTTTTAACTGGTTGTTCATCTTTTGATTGAATAGGCATTGAAGGCATTGAAGGCATTGAATCTAATGACATTGATTCATTTACTTTTTTAGATTCTTCTGATACCATCATATCTTTAGCAATTTTATTTGCTTGATCTGACGATACTTTGTTTGAATTTTGATTATCATTAATTCTTCCTATAGCTGTATTATAATTTGACATAGACATTATTATCGCAATCATTATTAATACACAATAAATTATTATAATAATAGTAATAAACCATGCTAAATATCCGCACCAGTTGCTTTTAACTGATTTATTACCTGAACCTGCTGAAATACAAGTTAATTCAAAAAGAGCAAAAAATACCGAGGGTATTGATGATAATATTATAAAGAATACAACCATTAATCGTTGTTCAATTGAAATATCACTATTGCTAAATATTATGAAAAAGCAAAGTAGAGCAATTGTTAAAAAAATAGCTGTTGCAGCATATTTAGATTGTTCAGTTCCAAAAAATATATTATTTAAAGCATCAATAAATTTAACCATTATAAGAAATTTATTATATTCTATCTATATCATTAGAAAGAAAAATAAAAAATGATATATAAAAATTTAAAATATAAATAATATATATTATGGGTATACCTTATTATTTTTATTCATTGACAAAAAAATATTCAAATATTGTTACTGATAATACTACCGATATTTCTAGTAATACTGATATATATTGTATTGATTTTAATGGTCTTATTCATCCTGTAGCACAAGATATTATCAAATTATATGATAAAAAAGACATTGAAGAAAAGATTATAGAAAAATTATGGGAAAAAATTAATTATTATATTAATACTTTTAAACCTAAACAAATTATTATTTGTACAGATGGTGTTGCTCCACTTGCTAAAATGATTCAACAAAGAAAACGCAGATATTTAACTGTTTATAGAAACAAAATTGATAATATATCTATTAAATGGGATACAAATGCTATTACACCTGGAACAGAATTTATGAATAAACTTAATTTATATATTAAAACAAAAATTAGATATAATCCAACAGATGTTATTATTAATTATAGTGGTAGTGATGAAGTAGGAGAAGGAGAACATAAAATATTTCACAAAATCGCTGTAGAAAATATTGATAGTAAAATTATTATTAATGGACTTGATGCTGATTTAATTATTCTGTCTCTTTTATCTGGTAAAAGAAATCTATATTTAATGCGCGAAACAGATGGTAATAATTCTACATTTCTTAATATTCTAGAACTTAGAAAAGCTATTGTAAAAGAACTTGTTAATATTTGGAATTTAGAGAGTAATTTATATAATGATATTTTCAATAATGACACAATTAATCTAATTGAAAGTTACTGTGTAGCTTGTAGCATTATGGGAAATGATTTTATACCTCATTTACTTACATTAAATTTAAAATCAAATGGTCTTGATAAACTTATAAATGCATGTAAATATGCTATTTCTAATCATGGTATGCTTGTTGTAGATGGTAAAATTAATTATAATACTTTATGTGATATTTTCACAGAGCTATCAAAAAACGAAGATGTAGAAATTTTTAAAGAATGCGAAAAATATATAAAAAAAAATATTAATGGAAATAACGAACTTGCTAGCGATTTATATGCACTTAAAAATAAAGATCCTTTAATTAATACTATTTATAATAATCCAAATAAATGGAGAACCGAATATTATAAAGCAATATTTAACACAAATATAACTTTACATAGCTGTATTATTACGTCTTCTGTATTAGCATATATTAAAGGAATTTATTGGACTTATGATTATTATAAAAGACGCGATATTGATCATCTTTGGTTTTATCCATATAGTAATGCTCCTATACTTAAAGATATTTCTAATAATGCTTTAGCATTAAATAATATTGTTTTTAATGAAAATATTAAAAATGGTACATTTGTTAATAGTACTATTCAATTACTTATTGTCTTACCTAAAGAAAGTAGTCATCTATTAAGTGATAAAAATAAAAAATATATGCACGATGTCAGCGAGGGACTATACCATATGTATCCAGAAAAATATAAAATTCAAACATTTCTTAAAACTCATTTATGGGAATGTTCTCCTATTTTACCTAATATAAATTTAAAATATATCCTAAAAATTGTTAATGAATAAAAAAGAGTACATAATTTTATTTTTTTATATTTTTAAGAAAAATTAATATATTTTTGCAAAATAAATAAATTATGTACTTTTTTTGACCTTTATTATAAAAAATTTGATTCTTAGTTGTTTATCTTTTTAAACAACCTATAAAAATATGTCCGCATCTAAGAAAAATGGATTGACAAAAACTATCAAGAAAAATACACAATATAAAAAAAACAATTATGATAATGAAATATTTAATTCTCCAATTCAGTTTTCAAAATATAACATGTATGATATCTTAGAAGACGATTATACAGAAGAGTTTCAAGTTGAATATAAGGAACATATTAAAATGAGTATTCTAGAAACTTTTAAAAGAGATTTCTGGAATTTTCAATACAAAAATAATATAGGAGCAATATCATCATATATGAGTGTACAAGAATGGTTCACTGTCAGTAAATATATATTTCAATATATGTATCAATTATCACAGACAAATAAAATAGAGGAAATGATATTTGAATACGGTATAACGAATTGTTTCTTGTTATTGATAAATTTTTACAAAAATAATATTTCTACCATGGCTTCACAATCAGATGATGAAATCATAAAATATATTTATTCACACCCTATATCAGCAATTTATGCAGATATGTCCCTTGCTATTTTGAGAGATGCAATAGGGCTTGTTTCTTATCATAATCTCATAAAAATGTAAGAATAAATTTGTTCTGAAATATTGATAATAGGAAAAAAATTGACTATTAAATTTATAAATATTATCATCTACAAAGGTAAAACACAAGCAAAGAACCAAAAGTTCAAAAACTACATTTACAACCAAAATGTCTTCTATGACTACTGCTATCATTGCTAAGTTCACCGAGTCTATTGATACTGATAAGGAATATGGTCTCGCTGAGATCCTTTCTATCTTGTCTGCTGATTACAAGGCTGTCAAGGCTATCACAACTCCTACAAAGTCTGCTAAGCCTGCTAAGGTTCCTGGTGCTCCTCGTAAGGCAGCCAAGAAGCTCAACTTTGATGAGGATGGTAACAGTATTGAGGCTGATTCCAGCGAAAGCGAGAAGAAGCCTAGGAAGAAGAATGTCAAGCGTGAACGCGATGCGGATGGCAATATCATAAAGAAGCGTGCTCCATCTGCTTACAATATCTTTGTTGCCGAGAAGATCGCAGAGATTAAGAAGGAGAATCCTGGAATTGACTCTAAGGAGGTTTTTAAGAAGGCTATTGAAGCCTGGAATCAGAAGAAGGCTGAAAACTTCATCGCTACATCA
>Ga0222715_10001797_pt1 | contig 20111 bp, 21 predicted proteins | sample C33_9DmetaG_FD_165056 | JGI IMG/M metagenome (GOLD analysis project Ga0222715, IMG submission 165056) | Estuarine water microbial communities from San Francisco Bay, California, United States - C33_9D | ecosystem: Environmental > Aquatic > Marine > Unclassified | place: USA: California... | reverse complement strand
GTCCTCCAAGCAGGGGGGTGGGGCGCGGGTGGCTCAGGCCAATGCGTGGAGGAAACGGGTGGATGGGGATGTGCGCTGGTAGGTCTACTGTGTCGCAGTATGCTATTGTGTAGGAGACTAGAGGTAGGGCGATGCCGCTGAAGCACGGGTCAAAGATGTACTGCCAGCTCTTGCTGGACTCCAATCGGTACAAACTGGCCGAAAAGCTGGCCGAAGAAAGAGGTGTGCGCGTGACCGCCATGTTGCGCGAGTTCGTTTACTCGGCGCTTTCTCAGATCCAGCCGCAGGAATATGGCACTGCCGAGCAGGCGGATAAAGAGGCTTGGGCAGAATCAGTCCAAAGGCGGGTTGAGGGAAGGCAGCGTTCCAAGCAAGAAAAAGGTGAGTCAGATAAAGACGCATAAGACTCAGTCGCAGTGCTTCATAGTCTGGTCCGAACCCGGTATAATCCTTAAGCTTACACAGTAAACTTTTAATTTCAGATGACGCGCTACGTCGTGATGGCAGGAGACCGCTGGGTCACTGCCATTTATGGACCCGGAAAAGGTATTGGTGTCACCAGCAATAAGGAGGATGCCTCCAGCTGGCCGAACTATGAGCGGGCAGTGGTTGCAGCACGTGCTGCGGCGGATTGCACCAACAGCCCGGTGGCTGTTCACAGCGTCGAAGAACCCTCCTACCGAAAGTCATGAACAACGCAGTAATGCAGTGGAAAGAGGACTTCGAGAAGTCCCAACGGCTTGGGGAAGGTCGTTCGCGCACCAGTGCGGAGAAGGCTGAACTCTTCGAGTTGATGATGTGGATTGGCTGGCAAGGCGCCATGCGGGATTTGATTCGGGCGGAGTCGCTCCAGCAGGCGATTGAGTTTGCCAAGAATCGTTATCCGAATTGCCGGGTGGATGTGCCACCGAAGGCGGCCAAGAAACCTAAGCTGGCTCGTTCGTACACCAGCCCCAGCCTGGTGGAAAAGCGACGCAAAAAAGCTGCAGAAGGGAAATGACGCCTCCTCCCAAGATCAACTTCACCAAGGCCGCTGCCGATATGGCGCGGGCTGACTACCTAGACGAGCTGTTCTTTAAGGATGGCCGTGACCAGTTGAGCCATCCCATGCACGGGACCTATACCGGTCTATACCAGAAGTACACGCTCAAAAAACTAGGCTGAGTCGCGGTCCAGTCCAAAATGGTCAGCTAGGTTATCCGCCGCTTCCTGGATAGCCCAGCTGGCCTTTGTTCTTTCCAGCTGGTGGAGCGTGTTGAGGATTAACGCGGCCTCCAGCAAACCTCGATAATCGCCGGCGTTGAAGCGGTCCACCAGCCATTGGTCGGTTGCCGCTTTGTGGAAGCAGGATTCGGTGGAGTGTTCGATGGGGCGCATGGCGTTACGGGCGGATTCTCATGTACCAGCCCGTTTCAGGTCCGTCCACGAGCCACCGGGGTAGCCAGTTTTTACGGGAATAGGCCGCTCCAGCGCCGCCTTTGTGGCTGATGTAGCCGCCAGCGGAAAGGTTGGCCTCGCCGTAAGGGTCGTTGTGGATGAAGTGGGTTGGGGTGTAGCCGACCACCACGGTCCAGTGGCCGCCACCGGTTGGGGCGGTTGAGGGGCCGTGGTGGAGCCAGCCGACAGCGACTGGATGGCCGTTGCTGATTTCCTCGATCAGCATGTCCGCCGTCCCATCCATCTCAAATTCGGCCTTCAATCCCAGCGAATGCAGGGCGGCCTTTTGGGCCTGGGGATTGGTGCTGTCGCCGAAGCGGGCGCGGATTTTGTTGTATTCGTAGTCGCCCGAGATCTTGCCGTAGAAGCGGGCCACCATCGCGCAGCTGGAGCTAAAACATTGGCGATAACCCTGGGGGCCGTCGTCAGCTCCAAGCTGGTATTCGTATGGGACGCGCAGGACTTTTTCGTGGGGTTTGATCGCTGGTTCAGTTCCAGCGTGCTGATTCATCAGGGTGATTAGTTTTTCGGCGTAGGTGGGGTCGGTGGCGTAGCCCTCTTTCACCAGCCATTTCGCTGCTTCTTCACGGGTGCTGCAGTGGTTGCAGCCTCTGTATTTCTTGTAGTCCCGATACCAGCGATCGACGAGATAGATGACGCAGGAGGCTAAATCCGGGAAGTCAATAAAACTGTCAGTAATCGTTATCCATTGGTTATTGATGAACTCTTGGGTCTTGGTGGCTGTGCCGTCACCCTTCAGACCGAAAAAATTATTTCGGCCAGATACATGTTTGCCGTAGCCGCTCTCGCAAGCCCATTGGGCTGCAACGAGTTCGGGAAATTTTGCTCCAGCAACTCGGGCGGCTTCGAGTACGCCTTCCCAGGTGTTGGGAAAGCTGGTCTGTTTGCCGGCCACGCTCCAGGTTTTAAACCAGCCTTGGTCGCGCCCCAGGATGTGGGGGTTGGCCTTATTGATGGCTTCCTCTAGCTCGGTGATGGCCGCTGTCTGGTGGGGCAGCGCTTTGTAATACCGGAAGAGGTCAGCTAGGCGGATCTTGTTTTGCGCCATCGGACCAGGGAGCGTGGATACTGAAACCTCCGTCAGCGTGTTCTCTCACCACAGGCTTGAGTGCTTCGGGTTGTGCTGCGTGCCAGTCCTCGATAGTGCGATCCAGTCGGGGTTTGAGGGTGGCCTGGAACTTGAAGTCCTTGGCCGCTTGGTGGACGTCGTCGCGCCAATCCCTCGTGCTGAATCGCACCAGCCAAGTTGTGGTCAGGACTTTTTTCTGGAGATGGCGTTGAGGACGCTGATCACCAGCTGGACCCAGCTGTTGCTGCGGATGGGCAGCAGGGTAAGGATTTCGCTTCCGGCGGCAGCCAGGATTGCGAGGGCGGCAAGAGTCGTGGGATCCATTGAATACTGGAATCTTGCAAAATTTTAGCTGTACTAGATAAGAAGCACCAGCGCTTAACTGTTTCTGCGGCTACCTTTCATGTAGCGACATCTAGGTATGGACCATCAGATCATGGATGGCGAATACTTAAACAAAAAGGAAGCAAAGTTAAGGTTTCGGCAAGAAATTATTTGGAAGTGGAGAAACAGGTGCGCTTACTGCAATTCGGATCTTGGGCGATCAGCAACGCTCGATCATGTACTGGCTAAAAGCAGAGGTGGGCATACACATCCCAGAAATCTGATTCCGGCCTGTCTTTCATGCAACGTGCGAAAAGCAAGCCGGGATTGGCGGGAGTGGTTCCGCGAGCAAGACTTTTGGGACCAGCGGCTTGAAGTTGAGATTGAAGAGTGGATTGACCCTAGGGAAGTGGAGGCTGCATAGGGTCCCAGCCCATGCCCTCTAAGTACATGCGGGCGATGTATTCGTCCTCTGCATAACGGCAGACGCTGTCCTTGCAGGCGCGGTAGTAAATCTCGTTGCGCTCGTTCTCCAGTTGCTCCAGCTTGTAGCCGCCTTCAAAGCAGGTGGAGTGGACGGTTGTGGTCACAGTTTCTGTTCGATGGTGCGGATTCGGCGCTCGTGGTCGTCTAGCCGTTCTTTGTGATCGCTCCGCAGCGCGGTGATTTGCTCCAGGATCAAGGCCATTCGGGTGTCCATGATGCTGGCGCGTTTGTCGATGCGCCATAAAGCACCAACGCCGGCGATGATCGCTGCCGTGGCTAGTGGCGTCAGAAAGGGGTCCACGGCGGTCGATCGTTGCAATTATTTTATCGAAGGTGGGCGCCAAGGATCTGGCTGACCACGCAAAATCACTACCGCCCTGCGGTAATAGTCACAGTTAGTTTTGCCAGCTGCTTCCAGTGCTGCCTTGATCTTGCGCCAGTTCTCTAGCGTTTCGGCATCCATCTATTTAGAGCAGCGTGTTTGCTGTCTAAGTCTTTCAACCTCTGCCTGCAATACCTGAATTGCGGAATCCTGTTTAACGTCATCCGGCAACGCGCCCATTTCTCCACGCGGCCAGAGAATACGAAACTCGGTGTTTTGCTCGACGTTCATGCCCATCTTCATCACTTCATGCTCGACGTGATAAAGCTTTGAGTTGATGCCGCTCGCCCACCAAACAGCAATACCAGCCTGCACGGCGATAGCCAAGATGCCGCCGATCAGCTCAAGGTTTAGGCGATCCACGGGCGCTCTGACGCTGCCCTAACGCTAGCGACCCTGACCGCGCAGGGGTTTCTTACCGCGCCGACGTGGGCGGGAATGCTGCCCGTAACCCTGAGATGTGGTCTTGGGGCGACCGGGCTTGTGCTCTAATCGCCCCAGCGCGGTTTTGCTTTTTACTGCCACGGCACACCTTGACCCTTGCTGGGAGTGATGCGCTCATCAAGGTTGGCTTGGAGCTGCGCTTCGATTGCGGCAATCTTTTCGTCACCGCCTAGGGCAGTCTTGACCCACTCGATCACTTGATCTTTGCTCAAGCCGTCGTAGTCCAGCAGGTTGTCCGGGCGCTGAAAACCGACAGAGCCATAGGCGCCAGTGCTGTAAGGATTGCCTTCAGCATCAAGTTGATCGGACTCGGCGCTGACTTGGTAGTAGGCGCAGTAGACAAAGCCGTCCGTGAGTTCGCGGTCCAGCTGTGAAACGTTCCAGGTGAAGGTTGTTGCCATGGTGTTAGCGGGTGAGGGTGGTTAGAGAGTAGGACTACGCGCCCTTGAGTGCTGCTACTTCAGCTTCCAATGATTCGATTCGAGCTGTTGCTTCTTGCAACGCTTTAATAAGCATAAAAGGTAAAACAGAGACTTTCACACCTTTTATGGATTCACCGCTATCCGAGAAAGTTGAGTCAATTAAGCCAGGAAAAATAGATTCTACTTCTTGAGCAATTAGACCTAGCTCTTTAGAGTCTACATCCTCTTGTTCGTTCCAATGATATTTAACAACACGAAGTTTGTTCAGATCTTCCAGATACCCATCTCTTGTAGTCTCGATGTTTTTCTTTTGTGCTTGATCCGAAATCGTCGCATAGGTGCCGTTTGAATAGACTCTGTAGACAACAGTGCCAGTAGTTGTACTAGAGGCGCTTCTGAAGCCTTGATAGATATAAGATCCGGTTCCCGCTCCTGCAGATGTTCTAACACTGAATCCTTCGTTTGAACTGGTATATGAATTAAAGGCTCCATCGTTGGCAATCCTCATCCTCTCCGTCGGAGAAGACCCCCCACCCGCCGTAGTGCTGAACGTTAATACGCTACTAGAGCTAGCATCGTTGCCACCGTAAATTGCTGCTTTATATGTGCTGCCAACGTACCAGTTGATATTGCTGCCGTTATTTGCGACTGCGCTAGTGCCCTTAAGGACAATCTTATCGTTTGTATCACTTTCGATCTGCAGTTTTGAATTAGTGTCAATAGCACTAGGCGTGCCCACTAACAGCCTGCCGGAGCTGTCGATATTCAGCGCAGCAGAGCCGTTGACGCCTATTTCAAGGCCATTATTGCCGTGGTTGTATTGCAAATAACAACGATAAGCGTCCGCACCACTTGTCCCATCCGCAAAGAAAAGACTGCCCGGCTGATTAGTGGCCGAGACAATGCTGATGCCATTCTTGCTAGAAGTGTTTCCGACGACTAAGGTATTTGCACTAGCGTCATAGCTTCCGGGGCTCGTAGTGCCAATCCCTACACGCTGTGCCGAATCAATATACAGGGCAGTATTGCCGTCATTTGTTTTTAGCGCCAAATAAGCATTAGGGCTTCTACCTGCAACAATAGAAGCGTGATCAAATGTACTGGTTGTATTGGTAAAACGAATACTGCTGGTGGTATCAGTGGTCGTAGAGTTGTTTTTAATCCGCAGAGCTACATCTGCTCCGCCGTTAGTTGCCTGAATTTGTAAACGTGTTGAACTTCCTGTGGAGTCCTCAACTGTCGTAGTGCCAATCCCTACCCTCTGAGATGCATCAACAACCAGTGCACTTGTACCGCCAGTTGAAATGCCAACCTGATCGGCGCCAGGGCTATAAAAACCAGTATCTGTGCCGCTGTCCTTGAAATAAATAGAAGGCGCTGCAGCAGTGCCATTCTCAAATGCAATCGTGCTCCACTCGCCGTCAAGTTGGAACAGCTCAATCCAGGCCGAATCCGCGCCATTGCGCATCTTCATCACGCTGTTATTCGTATCAGCCCAGAACTGGTACGGATATGTCGTGCCAACCGCAGTGTTTGGATCCGTGGCACCGCTGCTATGCCCCGCCAGCGATTGCAAAGCGTCCTGAACGTCCAGGCGGAATGCCTGACCACCCTGGTTAGGGATAGCAAAATCGTTTTGTGCCATGGTCCTGCTGTGTTAGGAAAAGTTTAGGCCAGTTGTTTGCCGTAGCCCACGGCTTGCCAGTCAAACGTTCGTGACACGGCAGTACCGCCCGAGTTCTTGAAGGTGATCGTGAAGCCCGTCTTGCTCACGCTAGTCAGCTCGTAAAAGTCGCCGGTTTGCAAGTCCTGGGCGCTGATCCCAATGCTCGGCGTCTGGTAAAAAGCATTGGCAAATGTCACGGCATAAGAGCTAGCCCCACTCGTCAGGTCATTGCCCTGCTCGTTGCGGGTTTCCATCGTCACCGTCGTCCCAAGCTCGCTGATCGCGATGTTTTGCGTCGGTTCGGTGGATGTCGCAATCACCTTGAACTCAAAACCTCGGCCAGTACGCGAACCATTCACGAACGGCTGCCATTCCGTAAATTCAGGATCATCAGCCGCCGGGTCATCGTTAGTCGTCCTGGTGTAAAGCGTGGCATTCACTAGATCCAGTGTGCCGCCGTCAATATCCTCCCAGCCATCAATCAGCTCCTCCTTATCGTCAAACAAATCACCGGGCAGAAATGCGCCAGTGACGATCTGGGCGGCAACATCAACCGTAAAAACGCCCTGCAGGTCAATCGGCTGGGCAAACAAATACTCGCCCTCAGAAATCACGCCGCCGATCTGATCGACGCTGCCCAGCTGGTCAAAGTCGTCATCAACCGCCAGCTCGTCAACGGTTAAACCTTGGTCCAGCACCAGAGCGTCTAGCTCGTCGTTGTAGAACATGTTGATGCTGTCGCCGTCATACGGCGGAACTGTGCTCTCCTCGGCATAGGTCAGCACCAGCAAAGGCGACTGTGGTGCGGGCAGTGTCACCGTCACCGAAATTGGGTTGAGGGAGCGGTTACCGCTGCTGTCCTCAAATTTCGCCATGTAAGTGCCAGCCAAAAGCGGCACCACAGCATTGGTCGCGTTACCTGCAACTGCCGGGATGATGTCGTTGCAGTTCTGCCACTCAACGCCTGATGTCTGGGTGGAATGGCGAATGATCACCTTGCCGCCAACCAGAACGTCAAGATCGACCGATGCAGGCCAACCCAGTTCAGCTTGTTTGTTCCCGATCTGGCTGATTTGCAGCAGTTCCATGTCCTCTGGATCTGCCGTCTTGCCGATCACCTCATAGTTGAGTGGGGATGGCTGGGACTTCTTATTGGTAACGCCAACAGCCGTAACCTCAACCTGCCAGTCGCCCTCCAGTGCGTTGGCAATATCAACCTGGCTGGTGGCAGTCGGCGTGAGATTGACCCAGTTGCCGTCATCAACGCGGTAGCGGACCTCATAGGAAACGGCGCCCTCAACTGGCGACCACGAGATCGAAACCTTGACGAATACCTTGTTGTTATCGACGTAAAGATTTTCGCTGTAGGCCAGGTTGGTTGGTCCAGCCGGAGGTGCCCCAATGACAGAAATATTTGGCGTAAAGAGCGGAACGTCTGCCTCTACATAGTCAAATTTTCCGGAGTTATACGCCAGCGCAGTGACGCCGTAGACGCCGTTTTCTGTGTCTTCTGCAAGGCTGATAACGCGCCAGGTGGTTGGGGCGACGTTTGTTGGGCGCATCAGCCAGACGCTGTTTTGCGCTGGGGCAACACTGAAGGCAGAGCTGACCGTTACCGTCCGCGTGCCGCTGTCATAAGCAGACACTGAACGGGTTTCAAGGATGCCGTCGGGCAGCATCACCGAAATCGTGTAATCGGTCTGAACCGTTCGATCCACATCAATCACAACGGTGGTTGTGGTGGCCGAGCTGACGCGACCGCTCAACCGTGTGCCAGCCCTGGTTGGATCGCTGACATTGATGATCATTCCGGGGCGCAAAACCACGCCCGACTCAATGCCAATAGAGAAGCTGACGGTTTCGGTTTCGTAGGCGTTGGTGTAAAGCAACCACCGACCCAAGCGGGCAGCCTGACTGCGACTATTGCAGGCAAAGGCGTCTAGCTCTTCGGTGACAACGCCGTATTTTTCGATCAGTCCCGGATCTTCGACAACCTCGGTAGCAACATCGCGGGTGTCGGTGTTGAAGTAGCGAACCAGGATGACGGTGGGGCGGGTTTTGACGTCGCTACCGGAATAGCTGAAGTTGCCCTCAACGACATTGGATGGTCCGAAGATGTAAGACGCATCATGCGGGCGATCCTGTGCCAGTACCACGCTGCCATTTGACCAGAAGGCTTGCGTGCGGAATACGCTCAGCAACTGGTTGATCAGTGTGAAGGCGTCCTGTTTGCTCTGCAGATTGACGTTGCAGGAGAAACGCGGCTCTGTAATTGTTTTGCCGTCGGTTGTCGTTGTAGTGACAAGCTCGGATGCGTACTGGCTAGCGGCGTAGAAACTCCATTTATCGAGTCGGCTTGCGTTGCCGTCAAAGCTGGATTTCTCTCCATCGGTCAGGATTTCTTCGCCGAATCCATAACGGCGTGATGTGAGCAAATCCCAGAGCACCCAAGCTGGATCACTGCACCACACATTTGCCGTAAAAGTGCCATCCCAGATGCCGCTATAAGACAGGGCGCCGGTGTCAAGGTCTGCCGTTGCATTGCTAGGCACCCGGATTTTTACGCCCTTGATGTGATACATCCGATTAGGGATGCTGCTGAATTGCTGGGCGTCAACCTCAACGCCAATTAAGGCGCTGTTTGGGTATGCAAGTTTTGCATCAGTAATTTCTGTGTACGCCTGCCAGCTAAAGGCATTGACCTTGACGGTGGTTTCTGAATCCTCGTTGACGCGGCGCAGCCGGATGTCGATGGGGAAATTGGCGCTGATTGTCGTGCTGTTCCAGCCCGGTTGGGTAGCAAAAGACAGCTCGCGGCTAAAGCTGAAGCCGCCCGAAGTTTTGCCCTTGATTTCCTCGTATTTAGCTTGGAAGAAACCGCCACCATTGAACTGGAAGTCCACGGCATAGGTGAACTTGGTGCCAACTACGCTGCCGTCATCAATTTGTTGCTGCAGCGCCCCAACAGAAATATTTAGGCGGACGCGATCTACGTCAGGGTTGGTGATTTGACGTGTAATTGCACCGCTATTTAGCGGAACTTCCGCGAAGTATTCGCCGCTGCCAGTTGAGGAGTAAGGACCTTTTTGTGTGTAAGTAAAAGTATCCGCGTTTGGAACGCTGGTAACCGTCTCAATGCCCTTGAGCGTTTTTAAAGGACCAGTTTTGGGGTTAATTTCAACGATTGAGCCGACCACATAGCCGTGACTCTTGGCGGTGACAGTTACAACGTTTGTTGAGCTGTTGTAGGTGTATTTGGCATCAGCAATTCGGACATAACCGCCATCTACTTGTGCCTTTGCAAGGCTTGATGCCTTGTCGTACCAGGGCACCCGGAACTGGCTAGGTGATCCACCAGGGACTGCTTCGATCTTATAAACCTTGTTATAGGAAGTTGTCGCTGCGTAGATGGTGCTGGATTTTTTAGTTATGTCTAGGCTCGGCTTCAAAAATTTGATGTAGATCTTGTCGTCATTTACCCAGTCACTGCCGTCGCGGGTTGATGCGGTAATGATCAAATATTTTTTGATTGCATATACATTGCCCGAAGTCGTTTTAAAGCTGGACTTTTTGCGTTGGACGGTAAATTGATCGTCGTCTAAAACCGTGACCGTATAGTCGGCGTCCCATTTCGGGGTTGTCGGTGTACCAAAGTTCAGCCAAATAATGTTGCCGCTGCTTAGTCCATGTCCCACCCATGAGATTGTGATGGTGCTGCCTGATCGGGTATAAGCAGAATCGTTCCAGTCGCGGGTCCAGGTGCCGGGGATTGCGTTATCTGCTTCGACCGTGACACCAACCGCTTTTTCGGTTTCGACGGTATTGAACCCTGTCAGTGGACCTTGGTCTTGGGTGCCAAGAGTGGACTGGATATTTACGCCTAAAAAGTTGTACGTTCCGTCCTCATTTTGGACGGGAGTATCGTCAAGATAAATAGATTTATTGTCACCAGTAACTAACCCGCCAATTTCGCCTTCGCTAATCAGGTCAAGGATTCGTGCATATGCTTTTGACTGAAGGTTGTCCTTCGTGATTGTCGGTTGTTTAGCCGTCGGGTTTGCATAAACATTTTGCGTGACATAAGCCGTGGTAGCACCACCGCCACCTTTCGAGCCAATGATTGCAGGGTTTTCTTCAGTCATTCCTTGGAATTGTTGAACACGCCCGCGCTTAGAACCACACTACCGACAAAAGCCTTTCCATACACCACAGGGATTGGAACGCCTTGGGTGCTGGTGTTTTGGATGCCGTTGAAGTTGTAGGACTGCAGGGCGCGAGGGTCGTTAATCGGGCTGGTGTTTGTGCCACCGCTGCCGCCGATGGAGCCGATTGCTGGTGGCTTGGGTGCGATTAGTTGCGCCGTACCGCCAAGAATCAGGGCACCACCTAGCAAGCCGATTTTGGTCATCGTCGCCCCGGTGAAGAAATAGCCTGCACCAGCTGATGCTGCGGGAAAAATCAAAGACGCCGCAACCAAAGCAACACCAAGAACAATTTGGCCAATCGACATACCGTTGCCCCCTGCGCCAACCAACACCGGCGTAATCGAGATGGTTGAATCAGGGTTGCAGCTCAACCCAAAATCTTCCTCTCCTACCGTCGTCTTGCTGACCTTGACCCGATAGCCGATACCGTCTTGGTCGCTATCAATCAGCCACTGATCCAAACCGGGGAAGTTGGCGCACAGAAAACGCACAGCTTCGGCAGGGCTCGCCACATCAGCACGAAACACTCGCTGACCTAGGCGCTTGGCAAGCTGACCGTAGACCTTAACGAGTCTCATGCCGCACCACCTTACCCGTGCATTTTAGGAGCCACTCCCCTAATAAATCACGGCTTGATAGGCGATTGGTCAGATGGTGCAGCACATACTGATCGCCCAAATAGATCGCCACATGATTCAAGCCCTTGGAGTCAATCGACATCAGCAGGGCGTCGCCATACTGCGCGTCTTTGAGTGATACGTCCCGGAAACCTGCTTGCGCGTACAGCTCGTCAAACCTTGGCGCAGTGTCCCAATCAAAGCGCCCAGGGCGATCCCAATCGGGCAAATCCAAATCCCATTCCTCTTTGTACCAGTCACGCGCCAGTGACCAGCAGTCCAAACTGCCCCAGCAATACTCCCGCCCGATCAGCGGCGGCTTGTAGTCGTTGGGCATGGCTTCGCCCCACTCGAACGTCAGTGGATTGACGATGTACCAAGGCAAGCCGCTGCGGTTACATGCCACCTGATCCGCCATGCTCGGCACCGGGCGAGTGTTGGGATGGCTGTGGATGACGGCAATAATTTCGCCTTTTTCCTCGGCGGCGGCATAGTCGTCGGGATCCAGCTGGAAGAAGTCGGTAGAGCTGACCGCCAGGTTTTTGCACGGCCAATACTTCTGCTTACCCTTGATGACAAGCAGCAAACCGCAAGCCTCCTGGGGGTATTGCTTTTGGGCGTGTGCCAGTGCAGCGGTTTTGGCAGCTTCTTTGATAATCATTGGAACTGACCCACACCTGGGAACCCGCCAAACGGAAGGGTTTTATTAGTGCCAAAGCGGGCTTCGCAGCTGGTCAAACGTTTGCCGCATTGATCAGAGCTAGCCGAATAGACCGGCTGATCATTGGTATCAATCCACGTTGTCAGTGAGCAACTGCCGTTGATGGAGCTGTTGGGTGCAGCGACCTTGATCGTGGAGCCGGAAAAGTCTTCGATGATGTACGCGCCGCTATAGGACGGGAAACCTGAAAATTGGATATTGACAGGATCACCGACGCTCAGCACGCCAACCCAACTGCTGAAATCCACCGTGATATAGATCTGCGAGCCAACAACGCCGCAAGTGCCGGTTAAAAAAGTTGGTTTTGGCGAGTAACTGCATTCGGCGCTTTTGTATTTCCACTGGCACATGTGGATCGCTTGGCGCTTTGGACCGCGCACACCTTGCATGTCAAAGATGCTGGCCAAGTCCCAAGAAATCGTGTCGCGGGTCTCGGCGGTCTTGCGGCTGATGTAATAAACCTCACGCGGAAATTCAGCCTGGGGGTCAGCTGTTGGATTGCTGCCGCCGGTGAAGTTTGAAGCGTCAAGGTATCGGCTAAGCGTTCTGATGCGGGTTACTTTTGCCTTGATTAAGTCGTTGCCGGGCGTGTAAACGTTGACATCAATCAGCGCCAAGGACAGCAAGCCGTTCAGGTTGGCAGCCGTGAAGCTTGGCGTCGGCAGTTGACCAGTGCCCGAATACTCGAAACCCTCGGCCTGCACTGGGAATCGGCTGTAGGTTGTCCCAGCCCACACAAGGTCGCCGCTTAATTCGTTGGTGCCAGCGTGGAAGTAGTAGGTAGTGGTCGCCGGTGGACTTGCGGGGTCATAGTGCAACCCGGAAACCAGCTGAAGTTGGAACAGTTCGATGACGGCGCTGGGTGCCAGCTTTTGCAGTTCTTCTGAAACTGCACTGACCGCTGCCCAAGTGACCGTGCCATCGACGACATAGCCCTCATCATTGGATGAGCCGTCGGTTTTGTATAGAACTTTCGGCCAGTCAGGTTCACTGCCAGATGACGTACCAGCAACAATGCAGCGGAAAACAAAGCCCGTGCCTTGCTGGGTCGTGGCACGCCGAACGTCACCAACGGCAAAGGCGGTGCTAGCTGTCCAAGCTGTATAAGCCATCAGGGTTCAAATACCTGGCGGAAACTGGCTTGGATCGTGGCGCGACCCACATACGGGATGCTTTTGCTCCACTCCGAGCACACCCACTTGTATGCGGTGGCTTCGCCTAGGGGGGTCCAATCGAAACTCTCTTGGCCGGCGCGGGCGTCGAGGAAAGCCTCGATTGTGTCGGCGTCGGTTTCGGAGATGTTCCAAGTCAGATCCCACATCTTGGGGTTCTGATTCTCCCCAAACACCAATCTTTGTTCATAGCCATCTCCGAAGCGGACAGTGCGGACCACTGGGGCGCTCTTCTTTTGGGCGCCGTAGGTTGGGGTGATGGAAGGGAAAGTAGCCATTAGGCGAGCAAGCCTCCGGGTTTCTTCTGCTTGATCAGTTCTTGCTGGACGGCGGCGCCAATGACCTTGCCCAGTTGATTTGCCTGCTTGTCGTTGCCCTCAACTGTAGAGCCCTTGGCATCAACATTCACCGTGATGCTGCCACCGCCCATGCCGCCCAAAGCGCTGTTGGGGATGATGTCGCCCCCAGCTTTTGGCATAAAGAGTTCGGGACCTTTCTCTCCGACGAGATAGGGCGTACCAGAAAGAACGGGACCACCTTGCGCACGCTTACCAAATCTGCCGGTAAGAATGCTGAGTAGTCCAACCCCTTGACCCGTTGGATCACCAGCATCTGCAAGCGTAGTAAGACCAAAGCGGAATAGAGCGCTTGCCATTGTCTGCAAAGCATTGGCAAGACTTTGACGCCAAGAGTCGGTTGCAAAAATAAGGTCTTCAAACACTTTTGTCGTAGATGTACCGAGCTGGTTTACTAGATTATTTAGTTCCTGCTGAGCGGCTATTTGTTGATTTTTTATATCTAAAAGATTAAATTCCGCATTTGCTTGATCGGCTGCGTTTTCAACCCCCTGTTTTTCTAGTTCTTGGATGCGCAGATTTAAGTCATAATCACGCTCGCGACCTTCAATTTCCGCTGCTAAACGGTTAATTCGCTCGTTACTGCCTGCAAGCGCTTGGTCACGCGCGTCATTTATACGCTGTTCGACTGCCGCAATCTGGTATGCAGCTTCTAAGCGAAGTCGATATTTTTCTACCTGCAAACTTTGGAGTTTGACCGCTTTTTCTTGAGTAGGGATATCTTCAAGGGCCACATCATTTTCTTGTTTACGGATGTCTAAAAGTCTTAGAGTCTGATTAAGCCTGATTCCGGTAATTTCGTTATTACGCAGTTCTGCCTTATATAAATCTTTCTGAACAGTTGTCTGCTCTACAAGGAGAATATAAGCATTCTGTAGTTGCGCCAGTTGGCTCTTGCGCTCTTTCTTACTTCTGCCCGCACTGTCTTTGGGTTCTTGGAGGCCTGGCAGTGTCGGTTTAGCAAGCGGCGTAAGCTCTGGCTTTGTAAGCACCCCTTCTAACTCGTCAGCACTGCCTCGGAAATCCTTAGCGGCAGCTCTGAGGCGTTTTGCATCTTGTAGTAATCCGTCTCCACCGAGAAACTGTCTCACACCGGGAAGCTTGTCCAACTCCGTCAGTTTGTCTGCTAACCCTTCAAAACCTCCGGCAAAAGCTCGGGTCATTCCAGTTGCAGCTTTTACAGCTCCATCAACTACAAATTTGTACACCTCAGCAAAGTATTCCATGATCTTTAGGGCAACTTTTTTGATGTCAGATACAAAAGGTCGCAAAATTATTTTTATTGCGTTCAAAGATTTATTGGCATTATCTTTGATATTCTTCCAGGCATCGTACCAAGCATCTTTCGTTTCCAAGCTGGAATCTCTTCCGGCATTGGCAATGTCTACAAGCGCATCAGATACTTGTTGAGCGCTGATTTTTCCATCTTTAGCTAGTTTGAGTAGTTCCTGGCGGTTTACACCGAGGTTCTTCTCTAGTTGTTTGAGGATAGGGACGCCTTGAGCAGTAAATTTGTTTATATCTGCCAAACTGGCTTTACCCGTACTTGCGATGTTTGCGTAGGCTTGAGAAAGCCTATCTACCTTGCCGCCGTAGTCTTCTGTGAGTCTTGAAGCTAGCTGGATAACTGTCAGTTCGTCGCGGTCAACAAAACCAACGCCTCTAATGTTTTGAACTGCTGCTTGGAATTTATCGGCATCTGCCCCAGCTTGCCTAAATGCTTGACTTAGAAGTTTGGTACCTTCGGCACCTAAACCCATCTCTCGGGCTAGTTCCCTAATACCGTTTTTAACGTTAATTAGATCACCGATTAAGGTGCCAACCAAAGAACCTGCAAAACCACCACCAGCTCCGCCAAGCAGACCGCCAATAGCGCCACCTGCGGCTGCTAAACCGCTCTGACCAAACAGCAGCGGGAATGCACCACCGATTGCTGCAGAACTAAGGCGTCCCTGAGCAGACTTCCTTAAACCCGCACGTCCCGTTCGCGCTTCTTGTAAATTTCGCAGTTTTAATTCAAGCTGCAGTTCTCTGTTAGCAACTACAAAAGCATCCTTTCTATCCTGTAATTCCTTCGCACGAAGGCGCTGCATATCGGTGAGGATTACTGGTCCCTGTCGCAAAACGTTGGTCCAGTTCTGCATTAACTGGATATTCTGTTGTGCCTTCTGGCGTTCTTGTTCCAAGAGTTTCACAGCTTGCGCTCGCAGCGCTACCCTGTTCGCTTCTGCACGGGCAACGTCACCCAGAGCACCGGGGCCTTGCATTGCACCTGAAGTACCCATTAGCGCAGCGGAACGCTGGCGGGCAATCTCCACCGATTGACGATTTTCACGCATCTCTTGGAGACGCGCACGAATCTGGCTGGTACTGCCTAGAACACCTGCTCTGGCAGCTGTGTTAGCAGCTCTAAGGCTTTGTTCCCACTTTTTAGTGACCTCTGCTGCTTCTCGCGCTAAACGGTTGTACTCGTCAAGTTCGAGATTATATTTGTTTGTTTCTTCGGTTAAATAAGCCTGTTTGCGTCGTTTAGTCTCCAAAGCTTTTATGGCCTTGGATTCTTCAAGTTCTGTTTGTGTTATGCCGCGAACTTTTCGGACTAGATCATTTATTGCTCGCTGTTCTACTGCCTGCGCTTTGGTTACAGCTAAAAGTTGTTGAGCGGATATTCGGGCTTCTTCAGTGTTTGAACGGTATGCTCCTATTTGACGGTTAGCATCCTGTAATTGAGCGTTTAATTGATTAAGTGTAGAGCCTTTAATTAAGTCCTGAAAAGAAGTAGTCGTAAATTTAACTTGCTCGTTTAAGTTATTAAATTGCTGTACTGTTGCTGCAATAGACTTTGTAGCTTTTTCTCCAACGGCATTATTTAATGCTGTCCCGGCTTTTGCAACTTGTGGGGCAAACGCCATTGCTGCAACTGCAGCAGCTCCCCATGTGGCAGGCATCTGCCCCAAGGTTGCGAGTATCTGCCCAATAACCTGCTCGGTACCGGCTGCTGCTTTTGTGGCAAGATTAAAAGCTTGTCCTGAAGCGGCAATTGAAGCGCCGAGAGTTCCCCAGCCAGCAGCAACAGCCGTTGTCTTGGCAACAAGACCGCCCAACACACTTGTCAGGCCGGCTGTAAAACCTGTAACCGCTTTTGTGGCGCCTCCCAGCTGGCCAAGTTGCAGCGTGACGGCGGCCAAACCTCCGCGAGCGGCGGCTCCTTTTAGCCCTAAGTCTTTAAGTGCGCCAGTGTATGTTTTAAGATCTTGTATACCACGTGCGCCTACTTTTATTACAGGATTTTTAGATATACTATCAATTTTCTTCTTTAGCGCGTCGAGCGCACGCTCAGCCTGCTGGATCTTGGCCCTTACAAGAATATCGACGTTATATTCAGCCACTGTGGTGCGCCAGGGGTCTTGTGCCCCAGTCTACTGCGACTACCTTGACGCGGTACGGGCTTTCATTCTGGCCTGATCCATCGACTTCTGCTCTTCTTCGTTGCGGAGTTCAAAAAACGCCGCCCAGCCGACAAGTTCTTCGGTCGTCAAGCTTTGAGAAAGCTGGGTCACAGTCTGACCCAGCTCTTTGGCGAGGAAGTAGATGAAGAACCAGTCTTTATTAGCTTTTGAGGGCCGCTTTCGCTTCCTCCACTTTGTTTTCGGCGCCAGAAGTCAGCATCGCCAGCTGGATTTCTTGGAGAATGCTGGCTTCTACGTCGCGGCGCAGAGCAGCGCGTTCACCGTCGGAAAACAAGCGCTTGCCGTCTTTGTCGAGAGCTTTCTCGATCATCAAGCTCAACGCAAAGTCGTTGGCATCCTCGGAGTCGGACTTTTTCTGGATTGACTCGCGCTCGGCGATGGTCAATGGATGCCAGTAGATCTCCAGCACGATTTCGTCTTCGACTTTGACTTCGTGCTTGTAGAGCTGGCTGACTCCGAACTTGTTACGGAGCAGTTCGGTAGCACGCATAAATGATTTTGTTGGTTACTACAGAATACTACGCCCGCGCAGTGAATTGGCAAGAAACGATGCCGATGAAGTGCGAGCGGTCCTCGGTGTTGATGGGGGTGGGGCCGACGATGTCAAGTACACGTGGGGATGCACTGTAGGTGTCGGTATAACCGCTGGCGTTTACAGATGTCAGGCCGTCGATTATGGCCTCACTAATCGCAGCCAGCACACTTGTCCCAGCGTTTTTGGGGACATAGATAGTGCATTGGATCACGCCGGAGTAATAATCTTGGGCGGCGCCTTGGGTTTGAAGGGTGGAACGATTGAAATTGACCGACATGAGCACGTACTTTGTGCTTTTTCCGGGCGTGGTGAAGGCGACATTGTCGTACACCATCCGTACAGTGGCGTCGGCAGCAACAACAGCTTCAGTAACTGCCTTTTCAAAAGCAGCGCGAGCGTTTACGAGCGTCATGATGATTCTCCTGGAACCTCATAGGAAACATACTTAGTCCCAGGGGAGAACAGATTGAACAGATTCCTCCCACCGCTACCCTGACCGGATGCGACGCGGATACGGGTTGGGGACTTCTTATCGCTGAAGACGTACTTCACCAGGTCCTTCATTTCGCCCTGCACATAGTTCGAGATATTGTTTTTGGGCGACGCAAGTGCGTCTGAGGCGTACTTAACAGTGTTCCCGATAAAAACGGACTGATTTAGCTTGAATCTTGGTGCGGGGTGGCGAGGCTGGATAATCGGTTGGCTGCCCGATGCAAGTTTTACATAGCCACTGGGCATGGTTACGGTTTCGATCTTGTCCCAAGGGGCGAAGTTTTCTCGTTCGTCGCGGGCGCGGGGGCGGCTAGTGGCAGCCTTCCAGCTAGAAGCAAAGAAACCCGTCAGCACAGGGCTAACTTCTGGGGTTGCAAGCTCGTCAAGCGCAATCTGAATAAGACCGTTTAGATCGTCTTCGAGACGAGCCATCAGATCTTTTTTCATGTGCTTGATGTCGCGTGCCATCAGAAGCGCACCAGCACGATGTAGAGGTATTCTTGGCCGCCGCGATAGGTGCGGATGTCAGTGATTTGGGCTGTGCAGGATGTGCCAGCGTAAGTAAGTGTTATCTGGTCTTCAAATGTGGGTTGGCTGTTTCCGATCAGATTGGGAGTGATGTAAATCTTGGCTTGGCGTTCCTCGCGGCCTTCCTCTTCTTGGGAAACGACAAACTCAACCGGCACCTTGATGCTGGAATAGCTGGTGTCGGTTGTAGTTAATGCACCAGTTGCGTAGTCGTAGCTGGGGGAGGTTTTGCGGGTGTAAGTGATGCTGGTGTCGAGAGCAGTACCAAGGTCTGATACCACTGATTTGGCGACGCTTTTGAAGAGGCTGTCGAGAGTGCCGGCCATGATTAACCCCTCACAACACGTACTTGATAGCTGCCGCTACCTCCAAGGCAATAAGCACCGAGATAAGACTGCAGCCAAGGATAAACATCGAAAACGTTATTGATGGTGCCAACAGCTTGGCTGGATTTGTTGTATTTGACTTCGATGTCGCCCAGTTTGACAGCCTCATAGAGGCCGGTTTCGCCCGTGGCATCGGTGATGGCGCCAGTGTCGTTGGCTAGTGCGCGTGCCAGCTCGTAGGTGGCGTACTTGATGTCGGCGGGGATGGCGCTACAAGTCAGCTCGACTTGATCGACGTGGTAATTGTTGCGCGGCCACTTAAGGGCTTGGTCGTTATCGCAGCGGTCGCCGTAAAAATTCAGGCTGTCGATCCAGCGAGTTGCGGAAATCAACGAGCGATTCTTTTGGTCGTCGGTTTTGTCGTCCCAGGTGGAAGAATCGGGGACGGTTTCAAAGTACGTGTTTGCCTCGGCCAGCGTTACGTAGCTGTTGGCCGTCGTACTACTCAATGTGGCGTTGATCGTTGCGGCCACAACTACTACACGTACTTTCTTGCAGTGTAGCGCCAATAAAAAAGCCCCACCGAAGTGGGGCCGTCCCTCCGCATCTAATTCTGACTAGGGTCAGGGAATAGCGGTGGTATCGAGAGGAGTGTTCACAATGACTTCGACCACGGGGATGAGGTCGATGTCGTAGGTGGCGCTCCAGTTGCCCGAGGTGGCCAGGGCGGCGTTAGTCGGGTTGTCGGAACCGGAAGTCCACTTGGTGCCCATCACGTGGTAGGCCGAGTGGTAGTCAACCGAGAGGACGTCCTGCTTGGACAGCACGTTGCGGTCGGCTTCGATGCGCAGGTCTTGCTGCACACCTTCCAGGATGCTGCCGCCCTTGGTCAGGAAGCAACGGAACTCGCTGACGTGAGTGGAGGTACCAGGGCGAACGGTGTTCACCGCAGGATCCATGATCACGCGCATACCGGCGAATTCGCCGATGACACGAGCGCCGACGCCCACGCCGCCACCACCCCAGGTCACAGCGCCAGAAGCGGCGAGTGCAGAAGTGGAGAAGGTCAGCAGGCCAACCTGATACAGGTAGAAGCCGACGGAAGGGTGGACAACCAAGGTGTCCAGTTCGTCGCCGCGCTCACCTAGGACCGAACGAGCTTCGGCAACGGTGGCAGCGGTCAGGAAGTTGGCTTCGGCTTGGCCGCTGGTGGCGCCAACAGCTTTGTCTAGGGAGTGACCGCTAAGGGCGGAACCGAACAGACCAGCAAGCTGGGAGAACAGACGAGCGCTGTTCAGCTTGTTGATGGCGTCGGCCAGCTGGTTGCGGATGTGAAGCATGGGGTCTTCACCGGCCGCGAGCATCGCAACGTCATCCACGGCATACGCGAAACCGCGATGGCAGATGGTGGCGATTTGGGTGGCAGTGCCGATCTTCT
>Ga0222715_10001795_pt1 | contig 20114 bp, 25 predicted proteins | sample C33_9DmetaG_FD_165056 | JGI IMG/M metagenome (GOLD analysis project Ga0222715, IMG submission 165056) | Estuarine water microbial communities from San Francisco Bay, California, United States - C33_9D | ecosystem: Environmental > Aquatic > Marine > Unclassified | place: USA: California... | reverse complement strand
GTTTCATTCATTACTCAAACGTAAAAAATTTAGATGTAAAAAAAGAAAGTGCTAAAAAATAGATTATGATTTCAAGACTTAAAAGCATGTATGATAAAGAAATTTTGCCAAAATTGATGACAAAATTGAATTATACAAACAAACATCAGGTACCAAAGTTTACTAAAGTAGTATTAAATATTGGTCTTGGAGAAGATGCTGCTGATGCAAAAAAAGTTAAAGCATGTCAAGATGATGTCTCATCAATAGCTGGACAAAGAGCTGTTGTTACTAAATTTAGAAAATCAATTTCTAACTTCAAAACTAGAAAAGGTTATGCAGCCGGAGTTAAAGTAACTTTAAGATCAACAAAAATGTACGAATTTATTGATCGATTGGTGAACATAGCTTTACCTAGAATTAAAGATTTTAGAGGCTTGGAATCAAGTGGTATTGATAAGTTTGGTAATTATTCGTTTGGTATTAAAGAGCACATTATTTTTCCAGAAATAAATTTTGATAAAGTCGATAAAATAAGAGGAATGGATATAACCCTTGTAACTACAAGCAAAAACAAAGAAGCAACTATGGAATTATTAAAAGAATTTAATTTTCCAATAAAAACACAAAAGAAAAACTAATATGGCAAAAACTAGCGCAATACAAAAAAATTTAAAAAGAATAAAATTAGTTGAAAAATTTTCAAAAAAAAGAGCGGCCTTGAAAAAAATCATTAAAAATAAAAAATTACCTCTATCAGACAGATTTGCTGCTCAATTAAAACTAAACAAACTTCCTAAAAACTCTGCAAAAATAAGAGTAGTAAATAGATGTGAGATTACAGGAAGACCTCATGGAGTTTATAGAAAATTAAGAATATCAAGAATAGCACTAAGAGAGATGGCTTCAGCAGGAAAAATTCCTGGTATGACCAAATCTAGCTGGTAAGGAAAAAATATGACAATTATGGATCCTATAGGAGATATGTTTACAAGAATAAGAAATGGTCAACTTCGATCATTGTCTAAAGTTGAGATTCCTTCTTCAACATTTAGATTAAAAATTTTAGAAGTTTTAAAAAATGAAGGTTTTATTACAAACTTTTACATTGAAAAAAAAGAAAACAACAAAGCGAACCTAATTGTAGATTTAAAGTATTATGAAGGAATGCCAGTTATTAAAGAGATTAAGCGAGTATCAAAACCTGGTAGACGTGTTTACTCCAGAGCCACAAGTATCCCAAGAATTCAAAATGGTTTGGGTTTAGCAATAATTTCTACTAACAAAGGTGTAATGTCAGATATTGAAGCGAGAAAAAATAATATCGGTGGTGAGATAATTTGTAGGGTATTTTAATGTCTAAAATTGGAAAAAAAAATATAATGGTCCCTAAAGATGCTTCAGTCAAATCTGAAGGTGGGGTTATTACTATTTCAGGTCCAAAAGGGTCTAAAACATTAACCATAAATGATAAAATTTTTTCAGCTAAATTGAATGAGAAAAATGAATTTAATATTAATCCGTTAAAAAAAGATTTAGATAAAAAAACAGCTTTAATGTGGGGAACTTATAGAAGCTTGATAAATAATGCAGTTATAGGTGTTAGCCAAGGTCATCAAAAAATTTTGGACATAACAGGAGTAGGTTTTAGAGCTAATTTAAAAGGTGACGTGTTAAATCTACAATTAGGTTTTAGTCACGATATTAATTTTAAGATACCAAAAGAAGTAAAAATGACAGTCGAGAAAATGACGATTATTACTATTACAGGTGTTGATAAAGAACTTGTTTCAAAAGTAGCTTCAGATATTAAAGCTTTAAAACCAGTTGAGCCGTACAAAGGCAAAGGAATTAGAGAGAGAAACCAATTTGTTTTAAGAAAAGAAGGTAAGAAAAAATAATATGAAAAAATTAAATAATACTTTGAAACGTCAATTAAGAAATAGAAAAAAGTTAAAAAGTGTTTCTTACGAAAGATATAGAATATCTGTTTTTAAATCACTTAAAAATATTTCAGCTCAAATAATTGATGACAAAGAGAAAAAAACTTTGGTTTCTGCATCTTCTATAGAAAAAGAAATTAAAGCAAATAAAAAAAAGAAAATTGAAACATCTGCTTTGTTAGGCGAGATATTAGCTAAAAGAGCAGCTGAAAAAAAAATTACAAAAGTATATTTTGATCGTGGTGCTTATAAATATCACGGTAGAATTAAAACTTTTGCTGACTCACTAAGAAAGAATGGATTGGAGTTTTAAATGGCTGATTTTCAAAAGAAAGACTCAGATATAAAAGAAAGATTAGTTGCTATTAATAGAATTACCAAAGTTGTTAAAGGCGGCAGAAGATTTGGATTTGCAGCTTTAGTTGTAGTAGGCAATCAAAAAGGTACGATTGGTATAGGACAAGGTAAATCAAAACAAGTTCCAGATGCAATTAAAAAAGCAACAGAAGATGCAAAAAGAAATCAGATTAAAATTTCCTTAAAAGATGGAAAAACACTTCATCATGACGTTAAGGGAAGAAACGGTTCAGGAAAAGTATTGCTAAGAAGCGCACCCGCTGGTACAGGGATAATTGCAGGTGGGCCGATACGAGCAGTATGTGACGTGCTTGGTATTCAGGATATTGTTGCTAAATCAGTTGGTTCAGCAAATCCACACAATGTAGTAAAAGCTTCAGTAAATGCCTTACTTTCGCAAGCTTCTCCAAAACTTTTATCTGCAATGAGAGGTAAAAAGATATCTGAAATAGTTTCTAAAAGAGAGAATTCAAAATGAAATTAAATAATTTAGTTAAAACTAATGAAAAAAAGATTAGACCTGGTAGAGGTATTGGTTCAGGTAAAGGAAAAACATCTGGAAGAGGTATCAAAGGTCAAAAATCAAGAAGAGGTGTAGCAATAAAAGCATTCGAGGGCGGTCAAACACCACTTTATAGAAGATTGCCTAAAAGAGGTTTTAAATCTTTTGCTGTTAAAGATACAGCTATTATTAATTTATCAAATTTACAGAAATTTTATGACGCAAAAAAATTAGATGGAGCAACTCCAATAAGTTTGAAACTTCTTCAAGAAAAGAAAATCATTAATAAGAAATATATTAAGTTAAAAATATTAGGTGATGGTGAATTAACAAATAAAGTTGATATAACAGCTCATTTTGTCTCAAAACAAGCTCAAGCTAAAATAGAAAAAGCTGGCGGAACGCTTAATATACTTAAAAAATAGAAAGTATAATGTCTAACGAAAATTTTACTCAAGGTGCCTTTGCAAAAGCAAATGATTTAAGAAGTAGAATTTTTTTTACAATTTTTATTTTAATAATTTATAGACTCGGAACATATGTCCCATTAGCAGGTATTGACCCTCAAGCCTTAACACAAGTTATGAGTACTAGCCAACAAGGCTTACTTGGAATGTTCAATGTATTTTCAGGAGGTGCTGTAACAAGGATGGCGATATTTGCATTGGGTATTATGCCCTATATTTCGGCATCAATTATAATTCAATTACTCACGGGTGTTTCTGATTATTTTAAAAATTTAAAAGAACAAGGTGAAATTGGTAGAAAAAAAATAACTCAACTAACTCGTTACGGAACAGTTCTAATAGCAATTCTTCAAGGATATGGCGTCAGTGTTGGTTTAGAAAATGCTGGAACCTTAGTTTTGGATCCTGGTATGAAATTTAGAGTAATAACCACTATTTCTTTGGTGGCAGGAACTACTTTTTTAATGTGGTTAGGTGAACAAATCACGCTTAGAGGCGTGGGCAATGGAATATCTCTTATAATTTTTTCAGGTATAGTTGCAGAGATACCAAGAGCATTAGCGTCGACATTTGAGTTAGGTAGAACAGGTGCTTTATCTGCTACTATGATTATTTTAATTTTCATATTAGTTATCTTTACGGTTTTATTCATTGTCTTTTTTGAGAGAGCTATGAGAAAAATTTTAATAAACTATCCAAAAAGACAGATGGGAAATAAAATTTATGGTGGTGAATCATCACACTTACCTTTAAAAATCAATACAGCTGGAGTAATACCTGCAATTTTTGCCTCAGCATTATTATTGTTACCTGTAACGCTTACAAATTTTGGATTTTCTAATTCAGACACTTTTTTAAACATTTCTTCAATGTTCACTCAAGGCCAACCTCTTTATATGCTGTTATATGCATCTGGAATTATATTTTTTTCTTTTTTTTATACGTCTATTGTATTTAACCCAAAAGAAACTGCAGAAAATTTAAGAAAATATGGTGGCTATATACCTGGTATACGTCCTGGTGAAAGATCAGCAGAATATATTGAGACAATTTTAATAAGATTAACAACTATTGGATCTTTATATTTAACTTTTGTTTGTTTGTTACCAGAGTTTTTGATTTCAAAATACCCAATACCTTTTTATTTAGGTGGTACATCTATTTTAATCGTTGTTGTAGTTGCTATGGATACTGTTACTCAAGTTCAAACAAGATTAATGAGTTCGCAGTATGAATCTTTAATTAAGAAAACAAAATTCGGCAAATAATAAAATGAATATTATTATTTTTGGTCCTCCAGGTGCGGGAAAAGGTACACAATCTAGTTACATAGTTAAAAAATTTAATCTTTTTCAACTCTCGACAGGAGATCTTTTAAGAGAGGAGATTAATAAAAAAACAGATTTAGGTAATAAAATTAGTTCTATAGTTAATTCAGGCGCTTTAGTTTCAGATGAAATAATAAATAAATTAATTGAGAATGTTGTCGCTAATGATAAATATAAAAATCACTTAATTTTCGATGGCTATCCAAGAAATATAACTCAGGCTGAAAATTTAACTAAACTATTAGCTAAATATAATCAGAAAATTTCTATTGTAATAAGATTGAAGGTTTCTTTAGATATTATAAAGAAAAGAATTACCGGTAGAATGGTTTGCTCAGTTTGTGGCAATACCTATAATGAATTTTTTAACCCACCTAAAGTTGATGCAATTTGTTGCAAAGGTAACAATTTAACAAAAAGAACAGACGATAACGTTGAGGTTGCTGTTAAACGATATGAAACTTATGAAAAGTCTACTGAACCAGTTATTAATTTTTATGAAAAATTAAAATTAGTGAAAGAGGTTAACGGAGAAGATAAAATAGAGAGTATTTATAGCAAAATCGATCAATTTTTGAGCGTTATAGAGGGTTGACTTTGTATAATTACGCCATATAAATACGCATTTAAACATATACCCAAAAAACTATGGCCCGAATAGCCGGAATTAACATTCCTCCAAATAAAATTGTAAGCATTGGTCTGACTTACATTCACGGTATTGGATTACATTCATCAAAACAGATTTGTAATAAATTAAATATACCTCTAGATGTTAGAGTTAATAATTTAACAGAAGATCAAGTTTTAAAAATTACTGAATATATAAATGCTAATCATAAAGTTGAAGGTGATTTGCGAAGAGAGGTTTCTTTAAATATAAAAAGATTAGTAGATTTAGTTACTTACAGAGGAACTAGACATAAAAAAAAATTACCAGTTCGTGGGCAAAGAACGCATAGCAATGCCAGAACAAGAAAAGGAAAAGCTATAGCTATTGCAGGAAAAAAACTAACTCCACTTAAAAAATAGATATATATGAATAAAAAAGTTGAAGATAATAAAGATATTAAAACTGAACCAGTTAAAGCTGAAAAGGTTTCTGGAAAAGTATCTACGTTTAAAAAAAAGAAAAAAGTTAAAAGGAATATAACTTCAGGAATAGCTTACGTGTATTCAACTTTTAATAATACAATTATTTCAATCGCAGATGAAAGTGGAAATGTCATAGCATGGTCATCAGCCGGAGCAAAAGGATTTAAAGGTTCAAGAAAATCAACTCCTTATGCTGCTCAAGTTGCAGCAGATGATGTGGGAGGAAAAGCTTACGAACAAGGTTTAAGAACATTAACTGTAGAAGTTAAAGGCCCTGGTTCAGGAAGAGAAACAGCTTTAAGAGCATTTCAGTCTAAAGGATTTAAGATTACATCAATTAAAGACACAACACCTATGCCTCACAATGGTACTAGGCCACCTAAAAGAAGGAGAGTATAAATAATGCAAGCCGCAAGTAATATCATAGACAAAAATTGGAAAGCTTTAATTAAACCTAATAAGTTAGAAATAAAAAGTAATGATGATAAATCTACAGCAACTGTTGTTGCTGAACCTTTAGAAAAGGGTTTTGGTCAGACTTTAGGTAATGCTTTAAGAAGAATTTTACTTTCATCTATTCAAGGTGCAGCTGTTACAGCCATTCAAATAGATGGAGTTTTACATGAGTTCTCATCTATTAAAGGTGTTAGAGAAGATGTAACTGATATAGTTTTAAACGTTAAAAATTTAGCTATCAGATCATCAGTTAATTCGCCAAAAAAAATTATTTTAGATGTTAAAGGCCCTAAAGAGGTAAAAGCTAAAGATATTACTTTGTCTCCAGAAATAGAAATTTTAAACCCAGAGCAAGTTATTTGTAATTTAGATGAAAAAACTAATTTTCATATGGAATTAATTGTGAATACGGGTAAAGGCTACGTTCCTTCTACTAAAAACAAAGGAGAAGACAGTCCACTTGGTTTAATAGCTGTAGACTCATTGTTTAGTCCAGTGAAAAAAGTTTCTTATACTGTAGATAATACTAGAGCAGGTAGCGGTTTTGATTATGATAAATTAGTGATGAATATCGAAACTAATGGGACTGTTAATGCAGAAGATGCAATTGCTTACGCAGCTCGTATTTTTCAAGATCAATTAGCTATGTTTGTTAATTTTGATGATCCTCAAGAAGTTGTTAAAGAGGTTAAATCAGCAGAACCAGAATTTAATAAAAACTTATTAAAGCGTGTTGAAGAACTTGAGCTTTCAGTTAGATCAATGAACTGTTTAAAAAATGATAATATTATTTACATTGGTGATTTGGTTCAAAAAACTGAGCCAGAAATGCTAAGAACACCAAATTTTGGTAGAAAATCATTAAACGAAATTAAAGAAGTTCTAAGCACGATGTCTTTATATTTAGGAATGGAGATACCTAATTGGCCACCAGACAACATTGCTGAGATGTCTAAAAAATTAGAGGAAAATAACTATTAATCAATGAGACACAATTTAGGTTATAGAAAATTAAATAGAACTCCAGAGCATAGAAAAGCTTTGTTTAAAAATATGCTGAACTCTTTGATTAAATATGAGCAAATAACTACTACTTTGCCTAAAGCTAAAGAACTTAAGCCACTTATTGATAAAGTAATTACAATAGGAAAAAAAAATAATCTAAGTAATAAAAAAAGATTATTTTCAAAACTTCAAGACAAAAGCTCTGTTGTAAAAGTTTTCGATGTATTATCTGCAAGATACCAAAAAAGAAATGGTGGTTATTCAAGAGTTTTAAAAGCTGGTTACAGATATGGGGATGATGCCCCAATGGCCGTTATCGAGTTAGTTGATAGAGATGTAGAAGCAAAAAAAATAGATAAACCAAAAAAAGTAGAAACAGCTGAAAAAGATCAACAAGCAAAAGTAGCTACTAAATAATATTCCATTTTTTAATGATTAAAAAGTTTCAAGTCACAAGAGACTTTCACAATGCTCGTTTTGATAAATGGTTCAAAAAAAATGTTCTAGATATTCCACAGGGATTAATTGAAAAAATAATCAGAAAAAACCAAGTTAAAGTAAATAATAAAAAAACCAAAAGTTCATATCGTGTTCAGGAAAATGATATTGTGGAATTATTCAACATTGAGAAAATTGAAGAAACCAAAAAAAAAATTATCACCCAATATGTTCCATCAATTTCTGAAAAAGCCAAATATGATGATTTTATTATAGAAGATAATGAGAATTTTATTGTTATCAACAAACCGTCTGGCATTCCTGTTCAATCTGGCACTAAATCTTTTAAAAATGTAATTGATGCATTAAGAAAAACAAAATATTTTGAAAATGCTAAACCATTTATTGTTCATCGACTAGATAAGGATACTTCTGGCATACTAATTGTTGCTAAGAATAGAGAATATGCTCAACTTTTTACTTCATTATTTAGATTAAGAAAAATACACAAAACTTATTTAGCAATAGTTTATGGGGAAATTCCAAAAGGCACTAAGATTTTAGAGGATGAATTAATTTTATATGAAAAAGACAAAAAAATAATTCAAAATGCACTCTCTTATCTAAGATTGTTGAAAACCAATAGTCAATATTCCTTGTTAGAATTGAGGCCTATAACTGGTAGGAAACACCAACTGAGAAAACAACTTTATAACCTTGGTAATCCTATTATAGGTGATGATAAATATTTTTTTAAAAATAGAGGTGTTTATATAAAGAGTAAATATTTAATGCTCCATGCTTTTGAAATTAAATTTATGATTAACGATGTTAAGTATAATTTTTCTGCACCTTTAAATGAAAATTTTAGTGATTTTTTAAAGAAAAAAAACTTAAATATTTTTTAGGTACTTAATAAAAATTTCTTTTAATTTTAAATTTAAATTCTTAATTATGGGCTTTCCTTCATTTTTTACTGAAGTAACTTTTTTATTATCTAGTCCACATGGGATAATTTTAGAGTAGGGTGCTAAATTGTTGTTAATGTTTATTGAAAAACCGTGGTATGCGATCCAATTTGTTACTCTAATGCCTATTGCAGCAATTTTTTTATTATTAACCCAGATACCAATATTGTCTTTATCCGAGTGAGCAGAGATATTAAAAATTTCTAAAAATTCAATAATTATTTTTTCAATTTGATTAATTAAATTTCTTATATCTTTTTTCCTCTTATTAAGATTTAAAACAAAATAAACTACTTTTTGTCCTGGATTATGAAGGGTGATTTTTCCACCACGATTTGTTTTAACAATTTTAATAGATTTATCTAATACTTCCTCATCTTTTGCTCTAATTCCACCTGTAAAAGTAATAGGATGTTCTAAAATCCACAATAATTCATTACCTTGCGAATTTTTTAGCGATTCAACTCGTTTGTTAAGTGCATTCATTGCAGTATTGTAAGAAACCTTATTTTTGCTAATTTTAATTTCTAAACTCATTTTAAATTGAATTTTAGCACTAGATAAACTAATAGTCTCACAAATAATGTAATAGGTATTTTTATGAGTTTAGTAAAATCAATCGGAAATAAAAAAGTCAATTTTGATTTTAACAAAAATTTTATTACAATTTTTAGTGACAAAATTAACAATAGTGACATTCAATTTATAAACCAAACACTAAAAGATTTACACCCCTCAGATGTAGCTAATTTAATTGAAAACTTATCATATGATACAAGAGTTAAATTAATAGAAATTGAGTCATTTAATATTGCTCCTGAAATTTTTATAGAACTAAATGAGTCAATCCAAGGAGAGGTACTAAAATTATTATCTATTAACTCTATAGCTAATATCATAAAAAGATTAGAGTCCGATGATGCTGTATCAATCTTAGAGAATATAGAGATTGATAAAAAAAATTTAATTTTAGATAAATTACCACCAAAAGATAGATTTCTCTTAGAAGAGGGTCTTAGTTATCCCGAAGATTCTGCCGCAAGGATCATGCAAAGAGAATTCACAGCTATTCCTAGTGACTGGACTGTAGGACAAACAATAGACTATCTACGAGAGAGTAATGATTTACCACAAGAATTCCTAGAAATATTTATTGTAGATAACGACTTTAAACCTATTGGGATAGTTCCGTCTTCGAGAGTTTTAAGAACTCCAAGAGAATTTAAAATGAACAGTATAATGAGAGAAATGCCAGTGTTAATTTCTGTTAATATGGACAAAGAAGAAGTTGGCCATACATTTGAAAATTATAACTTAGTCTCAGCAGGCGTTGTTAACAAAAATAATAAGCTTGTGGGGATGATTACAGCTGATGATGTTGTAACGGTTGTTCAAGAAGAAGCAGAAGAAGATGTTTTAAGATTAGCAGGGGTAGGTGATGAGGAAATTACTGATACCGTATTTGTTAAAACAAAAAGAAGATTTAATTGGTTGTTAATTAATTTAGCTACGGCATTACTAGCTTCTTGGGTTATTAGTATATTTGGTGCAGAAATAGAAAAAGTTGTGGCTTTAGCATTTCTTATGCCAATCGTTGCATCAATGGGAGGAAACGCTGGAATGCAAACGTTAGCAGTTACAATTAGAGCTATAGCAACTAAAGAATTATCTAGTAGTAATATTAATCAAATTATTGGAAAAGAATTTTTTATAGGCGTATTAAATGGAATAATTTTTGCTGTCATAACAGGTGTTGTTGTTCACCTGTGGTTTAAACAAATTGATTTATCAATAATCATTGCAGCTTCAATGGTGTTAAATATGATCGTAGCCGGCTTATTTGGCATTTTGATACCTGTTACACTAAAAAAAATGAACATTGACCCAGCTTTAGCTTCCAGTGTTTTTGTCACAACGGTTACAGATGTAATTGGTTTCTTGTCTTTTTTAGGAATTGGCTCTTTGATGTTTTTATAAGTTATCAATTAGTCTTACGTCATTTAAATAATAAGCAATAAAAATATTTAATTTATTTTTTATTCTTTTTGCTATTTTAAATTTTTTAAAGCTTACAGCTTCAATATAATCAATTTTTTTAGCACCTAATAAATAAATTTTTTTAATAATTTCTTTTTTTTGATTTTTAATCAATTTTTTAATTAATTCTTTTTTATTATTATGTAAAAAATAACTTATTTGAGATGCAATTTTTAGATCTTTTCGATTTAGCCTTAAGTTTCTAGAAGACAATGCAACAGATGTGTTTGAACGTAAAGTTTTACAAGGGACAACTAATGTTTTTATATTATTTTTAATTATGTGCATTTGAATTAAAATTAATTGTTGAAGATCTTTTTCTCCTAAAAATAAGTATTTTGGTTTTACAATTTCTAAAAATCTATTTACTACATTGATGACACCTTTAAAATGTCCTGGCCTAAACTTTCCACACAATTCTTTTGAAAATTTATGTAAATAAATAGGAGTTATTGGTTTAAATGAGTAGATATCTTTGTTGTCAGGCAAATATAAAAATTTTATATTTTCTTTTTTTAATATTTTAATATCTTTGTTTATATTTCTTGGATATTTTTTGTAATCCTTTTTTGAATTAAATTGTTTAGGATTAACAAATATTGATACTAATATATTTTTAGATTTTTTTTTTGCTTCTTTGATTAAACTTATATGGCCTTTGTGAAGAGTACCCATTGTTGGAACAAAGGCTAAATTCTTAATCCGTGAAATATGTTTTATTAAACTTTTTTTATTTTTAAATATTTTCATTTGTAATAATTGTTATTTAAAAGTAAAAGATGTTTATGTTAAGACAAGCTATAATACCATTAGCTGGTTTAGGTACAAGACTTTTACCACTCTCTAGCGTTATGCCTAAAGAGTTATTACCAATAAATGGAAAACCAAATTTAGAATATTTACTTGAAGAATGTGTTCAAGCAGGCATAAAAGAATTTATTTTTATTATATCCAAGAATAAAGAAGCTATTAAAAAATACTTTTTTAATGATGATTTTTACAAAAAAATTTTAAAAAAAAAAAAAGATAAAAAAATTTTTGAAGCATATAAAAGCATCAAAAAATATCAGAAAATGATAAAATTTGTATATCAAAACAAACCCAAAGGTACTGGAGACGCTATCTTAAAATGTAAGAAATTTATTAAGTCCTCACATTTTGCAATGTTGTTTCCAGATGATTTAATAATAAAAAGAAATTGTACGAAAGAAATGATAAATTTACACAATAGAACCAACGGTTCAGTGATCTCAACAAAAAAAGTAAATAAAAAAGATGTTTCACGATACGGTATGCTTTCAATTAAAAATAAAAAAAAGAATTATTTCCAAATAAAAGATGTTGTTGAAAAACCTAAGGTAAACAAATCACCATCTAATTATGCTGTTATTGGCAGATATATTCTTCCCAGAAAAATATTATTAAAATTAAAAAATTTAAAACCTGGTCAAGGTGGTGAGATTCATATAACTGATGCAATTAAGCAGCTTATTGATAATGGTGAAAAGTTTTATGCCAATATTTTTAAAGGCAAATATTTAGACTGTGGTACTCTCGGCGGATATATTAAATCTGGTATAGAAATTTCCAAGGATTAAAAATGAAACTTTGTATGATAGGTACTGGTTATGTTGGCTTAGTAAGTGGAACTTGTTTTGCTGATATTGGACATACAGTTTATTGCGTAGATAAAGATGAAGCAAAAATTGAAAAATTAAATAGTTCTCAATCACCAATTTATGAACCTGGATTGGACGAACTGATTAAAGAAAATTATAAAGCTAATAGATTATTTTTTACCTCTAACTTGTCAGAAGCTGTTAATAAAAGTGACATTGTTTTTATTTGTGTTGGTACTCCAAATAAGAAAAAATCTTTATTAGTAGATCTTAAATATGTTTATCAAGCGGTTAAAGACATAAAAAAAGTAAGCAAAGGAAAAAAAATCATTGTTACTAAGTCTACAGTGCCTGTTGGTACCGGTGACCAAATTGAAAAAATTTTAAAAAATAAAAAAAAATTTACAGTTATTTCAAATCCAGAGTTTTTAAGAGAAGGAGAGGCTATAAGAGATTTTAAATACCCTGACAGGATAGTTGTAGGCTCTAATTCGAGCTCAATTATCAAAACGATGAAAAGCTTGTATTCTCCTCTAATCAATAAAGGGTCTAAGTTTTTTACAACGAATAGAAAAGGCGCAGAATTAATAAAATATGCTGCCAATGCATTTTTAGCTACCAAGATTACATATATTAATGAGATAGCTAATTTATGTGAAAAAATTAATGTTAATGTTGAAGACGTGTCGTTAGGTATTGGTAGCGATCTTCGAATTGGAAGCCGTTTTTTAAGAGCAGGACCTTCTTATGGTGGCTCTTGCTTTCCTAAGGACACCAAAGGTCTAATTTCTATTGGTGAAAAAGAAAAAGTAGATTTATCAATAGTAAAATCAGTAGTTAGATCTAATGAAAATAGAAAAAAATTAATTCTAAATAAAATAAGTCAAATATTAAAAAATAAGATTAAGAGCAAAAAAGTTTCAATTTTAGGAGTGACTTTCAAGCCAAACACAGATGATATGAGAGACTCAATGAGCCTTAAAATCATTCCATATTTAGTTAAAAAAGGCGCAATAGTTTCATACTATGATCCAACAGGGGAAAAAAAAGAATTTGAAAATTTATCAAATTGTAATTTTTATATGAATATAAATGATGCTGTTAAAAACGCTGATTTAATTATTTTACATACTGAATGGGACGAATTTAAATCACTAAATTTTAATTCCTTGATTAAAAAAAAGAAAACTTCTTTGTACGATTTAAGAAATCTCTTAAATACTGCAGATATTAAAGTTAAAAACTTAGAATATTTCTCTATTGGAAGACCAAAAATTAATTAATTTCGAAAATAGACTCAATTTCAACTGCAGCACCTAAAGGCAAAGAGTTAACACTTACGGCTGCTCTTGCATGCTTACCTTTTTCACCAAAAACATTTACAATTAATTCTGATGCTGCATTTATAACTTTTGGTTGGTCTAAAAAATTATCTGTTGAATTAACATAGCCATTTATTTTTATACAACTTTTAACTTTTTCTAGATCACCTTCGCATGCAGATTTAAGCTGTGATATTATATTTATTGCGCAAGCTTTAGCTGCTTCTTGACCTTGTTCTAAAGATAATTCACTCCCAACTCTACCTTTTATTAAATTCCCATTTTGATCAAAAGAAACTTGTCCAGAAATATAAACTAATTTATTAACAATTCTAAAAGCAACATAAGCACCAACTGGTTTTGGAGACTTCGGTATTTCTATATTTAATTGTTTAATTTTTTCTTCTACTGACATTATTTTTTAAGTTTTTCTTTAACCCAGTCAGTCAATTTTGATTCTGTATTGAGTTTATTTATAATTTTTTTTGATCCTTCTTTAGCTTTATTTCCTACACATTTGGCATATTCGATTGAATCTTTACTTAAATTTTTAGAACCATCTAGGTCGGAACATTTTTCTTCAGAATAAGAAAGATTATTTATAAAAAATATGCTTAAGATTATAACAACTAATTTTTTCATTTACGTTTTCCTTTCTTTTTATTTTTATCATATTCTCTTCTTTTCTCTATTAGGATTAATGCATCATCCATTGTGATTTCTGATGGGTCTTTTTCTTCAGGTATTGTAGCATTTAGTGATTTATACTTTATATAAGGTCCATATTGACCTTTCATTATTTTTACAGGTTTTTTATCTTCAGGATGCTCACCAAGATCTTTAATGACTGAAGATGACATTCGACCTGGTTTAGCCTCAGCAATCAGAGTTATTGCCCTATTTAGGCCAATAGAAAATATTTCATCAACATTTTCTATTCGAGCTGACTTGTTCTCTGATTTCAAATAAGGGCCAAATCTTCCAACGTTTAAGATGATATCTTTACCTGTCTCAGGGTTTTGTCCTAAAGTTCTTGGTAAAGAACATAAAAAATTTGCTTTATCTAAATTAACATCATCAATATTTAAGCCTTTAGGTATAGATACATTCTTTACATTATTATCTAATATTTTTTTTCTTCCTTTTTTCTTCTTAATTTCTGTATTTGCTTCAATTTCTTTTTCATATTGCAGGTATGGTCCAAACCTTCCATTTTTTAAAAAAATATCTTTGCCAAATTGATTTTGTCCAATAAGTTTTGGCTCAGCTAAGTTTGATTGAGCAGCAGCTTTCGATTTTGATAATGGACGAGTAAATTTACACTCAGGATAATTTGAACAACCTATAAATGCACCTCCTCTAAAACTATTTTTTAAACTAAGAACACCATCTGAGCAAATTTTGCATTTTCGATCAATATGATTATCTTTATCAATATCAAAAATTAATTCACCAAGGCTGTCATTTAATAAATCTAAAACCTCTCTTGTTCTCTTTTCTTTAACTGAAGTAACATTTGCATAAAAGTCTTTCCAAAAATTCTCAAGAACTTTATCCCATTTTACATTTCCACTAGTAATATCATCTAATTGATTTTCAAGATCTGCAGTGAAATTATAATCAACATATTTAGTAAATAATTTTTCAAGAAATGCTGATATTAATTTTCCTCGATCTGTTGGATGGAATCTTTTATTTATTTGTTCCACATAATTTCTTGTAGACAAAACAGAAATAATGCTTGCATATGTTGAGGGTCTTCCAATACCTAGCTCTTCCATTTTTTTTACTAAACTTGCTTCAGAATACCGAGGAGGTGGATCAGTAAAATGTTGTTCATCATTTAACTTTAAAATATTGACATTTTCACCAACTTTACATTCGGGTAAAATATTTTTTATATCATCATCAGTATCTGGAACTTCGTAAACTTTTAAAAATCCATCAAATTTAACTATTGAACCGTTTGCTCTAAAATTTATTTTTCCATCAGAAGATGAAATAATTATACTATTTCTATAAAATTCAGCGGGATTCATTTGAGACGATAAAGCTCTAGACCAGATTAATTCATAAAGTTTAAATTGATCAGCATTAACATACTTTTTTATATCATTTGGTTTTCTATTAATATTTGTTGGCCTAATAGCTTCATGAGCCTCTTGAGCATTTTTGGCCTTTTTACCTTCATAAGTATTAATGGTCTCAGGAAGATATTCTTTACCGTATTCACCTTTAATCAATTCTCTAAATTCACTAATGGCTTCTTGAGATATTTGTGTTCCATCTGTCCTCATATAGGTAATAAGACCTGTTGTTTCACCCTCTATATCAACACCTTGATAAAGTCTTTGAGCTATTTGCATTGTTCTGGAAGCACCAAAACCAAATTTTCCTGAAGCTGTTTGCTGTAACGTTGATGTAGTAAAAGGAGCTAGAGGATTTCTTTTGTGTACCTTTGAATTAATATCCTTAATTGAAAATTTACTTTTGTTAATAATTTCTATTGCCTTATTGATCTCAACTTTATTTTTAAAAGTAAATCTTTCAATTTTTTCTCCTTCATAAAGACTTAATTTAGATAAAATATTTTTATTATCTAAATTTGTAAACTCTGAAGAGAGAGTCCAATATTCTTCTGGCTTAAATAATTCAATTTCATGTTCTCTTTCAGTAATTAATTTTAAAGCTACAGATTGAACTCTGCCAGCAGATTTAGACCCAGGAAGTTTTGTCCAAAGAATAGGAGAAATATTAAATCCAACGAGATAATCTAATGCTCTTCTGGCCAAATACGCCTCAACTAAAGGAATCTCAATTTGTCTAGGACTCTGTATTGCTTTTAGTATTGCATTTTTTGTTATTTCATTAAAAACCACTCTTTCTAAAATTTTATCTTTTAATTTTTTTTTTGAGCTTAAATATTCCTTAACATGCCACGCAATAGCTTCACCTTCACGATCAGGGTCAGTAGCTAATATAATCTTATCAGATACATCTACTGCATCAGTTATTTCTTTGAGATATTTTTTTGAAAAAGAGTCTATTTCCCATTGCATTTCAAAATTTTTTTCAGGGTCAACAGATCCATTTTTTGATGGTAAATCTCTAATATGACCATAACTAGCTAAAACCAAATAATCTTTTCCTAGATATTTGTTTATTGTTTTAGCTTTTGCAGGGCTTTCAACTATAACTAAATTCATTAGAGTACTTACTTTCAGATCTAAATACATTTGTCAAATAGATCTAAATTTGAAATATAAAAAAGCTAATTATTATTTGATTTTATTTTCAGTTTTATTTTTTAACCTTAAGATATTTTCTCTATGAGTAAAAATAACAATTATTAAAATAATAAAATAAAATAATGATTGATTAAAATTATTTAACCAAAAAGAAAATAAAAATACCATAAGTGATGCAATAAGAGAGGATAGGGAAGAGTATTTGAATATTATTAATATAACTAACCAAGTTGTAATAAAAATTATTGTGAGTTTGTAAGATAAAGCTATTAAAATTCCCAAATATACAGCTATACCTTTTCCACCCTTAAATTTAAGCCATACAGGAAAGATATGGGCCAAGAAACACATTAGCGATGCAATCAATATATGTTCAGGAAAAAAATTGAGAGTGATTAGTATGGTTAAATATCCTTTTAGACAATCTAAAATTAAAGTTAGAACACCTAAAGATTTTTTTCCGGTTCTGAATGCATTAGTTGCCCCAATGTTTCCTGAACCAATGTTTCTTAAATCTTCATTAAGAAATAATTTTGTTAAAATCAAACCATAGGGAACTGAACCTATCAAATAGGAATATAAAATTACGTAGACAATCTCTAAGTTCACAATTATTTATAGACTAAATTTCCGTTCAAAAAAGTCATAATAACTTTTCCTTGAAGTTTTCTGTCTTCAATCGCTGTGTTTTTTGATTTGGATTTAAGATCATCTGCTTTAACAACCCATGGTTTATTTAGATCAAATATACAAATATCTGCATCATTACCTACTTTTAAAGATCCTTTATTTATCTTCAAAATTTTAGCTGGATTCATAGTTAGGGTTTCAATTATTCTTTTTAATGGCAAAGATTCATTATGATACATTTCTAATGCTAATGATAAAAGTGTTTCTACCCCAATAGATCCAGTAGCAGCTTGTGCAAAAGGAAGTCTTTTTGACTCTTCATCTTCTGGTGTATGATCTGAAACAATTACATCTATTAATCCAGATTTTACACCGTTAACTAATGCAATCCTATCATCCTCAGATCTTAGGGGTGGTGATAGTTTTAAAAAAGTTTTGAAATCTCCAATATCATTTTCATTTAAAGATAAGTTATTAATTGAAACTCCAACTGTAAATTTTTTTCCAATTTCTTTATTTTGTTTTATAACCTCAAGTGACTCTTTAGATGAAATTTGGTTTACATGATATCTGCAAGGAAATTCATTGAGTAGTGAAAGGTCTCTTTCTAGAATAATCTTTTCAGCTATATAAGATATTCCTTCTAACCCAAGTCTTGTAGAAACCTCACCTTCATTAATGCATCCATTTTTTGATAATTCTAAATCCTCTGCGTGTTGCATGATTAATACACCAAGATCAGCAGCATAATTCATAATTTTAGACATAGTTTCAGTATTTTGAACCGTTTTGACTACATCAGTGAATCCTATAATTCCTTTAGCAGATAACAAACCAAATTCAGTCATTTGATTTCCTGATAATTCCCTAGTTAGTGTTGCACATGGATATAAGTTTACAGAGGATTTATCACGACCTCTTCTAATTATAAAATCAACCATAGACACATTATCAATCAAAGGTTTAGTGTTAGGCATAGTGACAATTGAAGTAACACCACCTGCTAGTGCAGCATTACTCAAGGTTCTGAAATTTTCTTTATATTCATAACCAGGCTCACCCACAAAAGCTTTCATATCCACTATTCCAGGTATTAAAATATTATCTTTAATATCAATAACTTCAGCATTAGATGATGCGTCAGATCTTTTAACATTTTTACCAATAGATTTAATTTTCCCTTTTTCATCAATTATCAAAGAACCTTTCTCATCTAAATTTTGAGAGGGATCGATAATGTGAGCATTAATTAAAATTTTTTCTGTCATTTTTATTTACAATAAATTTTTAAACAAGCCATACGCACTGCTACACCTAGTTCAACCTGTTCTTTTACAAGGCTTACGTTAATATCGTCTGCTAATTTAGTATCAATCTCTACACCTCTATTCATAGGACCTGGATGCATTATTAAAGCATCTTTACTTGCAAATTTTAATTTTTCTGGAGTTAATCCATAAAATTCGTAATACTCTCTTTTAGATGGAAGAAAAGTTCCTTGCATTCTTTCATTTTGCAGTCTCAACATCATTACTATATCGCAATTATCTAAACCCTTTTTCATATCGGTAAAACTTTTTACACCTAGTTTCTCAATACCAATTGGCATTAAAGTTTTTGGTGCTATGACGTTTACTTCTGCTCCTAGCATAGTCATTAAATAAATATTAGAACGTGCTACTCTTGAATGTAGTATGTCTCCGCAAATCGCAATTTTTAAACCTTCAATTTTTCCTTTTCTATTAATTATTGTTAATGCATCTAATAAAGCTTGAGTTGGATGTTCTCTTCTACCATCACCAGCATTAATCACTGTACAATTAACTTTTTGAGATAATAGATTGGGAGCACCAGAGTCTTGATGTCTTATGACAATTATATCTGGGTGCATTGCATTTAATGTCATCGCTGTATCCATTAAAGTTTCACCTTTCTTTAATGCTGAGTTAGCGACGTTCATAGTCATAACGTCTGCACCAAGTCTTTTTCCTGCTAAATCAAAAGAACTTTGAGTTCTTGTTGATGGTTCAAAAAAAAGATTGATTTGAGTTTTTCCTCTCAAAATGTCTAATTTTTTGGAATTACTACGATTTAATTTTATAAATTCTTTAGCTTCTTCTAAAATGTGTTTGGCTTCAAGAATAGATAGATTTTGTATACCTAAAAGATGTTTTGGTTGGTTTTTAATAGCTGACGTATTTTTTATTACTGCCATTAAAATCAACTCTATAGGCCTTTTGTATTATGATATCAAGTATTTTCTCTTTTAATATAATCCAGCGCGCCTTGTAAAATAAAAGCAGCTGAATTTTCATCTAATTTACTTATTTTTTTTGAAGAATTTATATCCAATTCAGACGATATATTGAAAGCACCACGACTTGAAAGTCTCTCATCCCACATGGTGATAGGAATAGTAATATTTTTTGATAAATTTATAGCTAAATCTTTCGCAGATTGTGAAGATTCACTAGGTGATCCATCTAAATTTATTGGATTGCCAATTACTATTCCTTTTATATCATTTTCAAGAATGATCTTATTTAAATTATTTAATAAATCTGAAAATTTGTTTTTAATAATAGTCGTGTAGGGTGTAGCAATTATTTTATTTTCATCAGATATAGCAACCCCAATTCTTTTTTTACCCGGATCAATACCTAATAATCTAGATTTTTTACCGATTTTTTTTTCAAACTCTTCAATATCTAACATGATTA
>Ga0222715_10001794_pt1 | contig 20122 bp, 23 predicted proteins | sample C33_9DmetaG_FD_165056 | JGI IMG/M metagenome (GOLD analysis project Ga0222715, IMG submission 165056) | Estuarine water microbial communities from San Francisco Bay, California, United States - C33_9D | ecosystem: Environmental > Aquatic > Marine > Unclassified | place: USA: California... | reverse complement strand
AAACAAAATACCTTGGCACTACGTAAACAGATGCATTACGATAAACAACACATTAACTAACCCGATGAACCGATCTGTCTCTTAGTTTATGCCGCTCTTTGTCCAAAAGGTTTTGACGACGTACAGCAGATGAGTCCGCTGTTACTGAAGTTATTCCTTTGTGGCTGTTATTCAGCAGGGACACCTTATGACAGACTAAGGTACAATCCTCTATTTTTGATGCCCTTGCTATAATTAAGAATGTCCCAATTTAAAGTTATCCAACTCGAATGTATTCGTCGAGACAATATACTGTTTCAGGGCTTGAATTTTAGTCTTGAAGACGGTGGCTTACTCCAAATTGATGGCGTTAATGGCAGTGGCAAAAGCAGCTTGCTACAGATGTGTTCCGGTTTGATCCAGGTATCGGAAGGTGAAATAACCTGGAATGGTGAAAACATCATAGACTGCCGATATCAATTTCAATCAGACATTAGTTATTTTGGACATAGCAATGGTGTGAAAGCCGGTCTGACTGCCATAGAGAATATGATTGTGATGCATGCCTTGGCCGGAAATTCATCAAGAATTAACTATTCCGCTATTCTTGAACAGATCGGACTGACAGGAATGGAAGATGTGTTATCGAGTCGAATGTCAGCAGGTCAAAAAAGACGATTAGGACTCGCCCGTCTATTTATGAGCAAAGCAAAATTATGGTTGTTAGACGAACCTTTTAATGCGCTCGACAAACAGGGTAAAGCGGTGATCGAACGCGTAATCGTTCAGCATTGTTCTGCCGGTGGCATAGTTATTTTTGCTACACACCAGACTATGGAAATAGATGGTTATCCCTTACAACATATTCATCTCGGTAATGAACAATGAGTGAATATATAAATATCTTCTTTATTATTTTGCGCCGCGACTTGATGCTGGCCTTTCGCAATAAAGCAGAATTTGTTAATCCACTCATGTTTTTTATCATCGTGATTGTATTATTTCCCTTGGCCTTTGGATCAGACTCGGCATTATTAAAACAGCTTACCTCTGGCATCATCTGGGTTACCGCATTATTAGCAACCACCCTTTCACTTGAAACTATTTTTCGTTCAGATTTTGAAGATGGATCAATTGAACAATTTACATTATCGCGATACCCATTAACGTTACTTGTTAGTGCAAAAATTCTGGCGCATTGGATAACCTTTGGACTGCCTTTAATAGCGATATCATTATTCACCGGTTTTATCCTGTCATTACCCAATCAAACTATTGTTGCTCTTTGCATCACCTTAGCACTAGGCACACCGGTATTGAGCCTGATTGGCGCTATTACTGTTGCCTTAACAATCGGCTTAAGAGGTGGTATGTTACTGAGCTTGTTAATTTTACCCTTGACCATGCCTGTCCTGATCTTTTCTATGCTAGCGATTCAAAATGCCACTATAGGTCAGCCTATTTCTGCAGAAATTTATTTCCTGGCAGGCATCCTCGTACTCGCAATGACACTGGCGCCGATAGCAACAGCGGCAGCCCTACGGATTAGATTAAGTTAATGTATTTACCTAAATGGCTACATCAGTTTGGTGCGCCTAAATATTTTTATGATTTATCCTTATGTATATCCCGCTGGGCTGGAATTATCTGCATTATTTGTTTCATTTGTGGATTATACGGTGGTTTGGTTTTGGCTCCTGCCGATTATCAACAAGGTGATAGCTTCAGAATTATGTATATTCATGTCCCATCTGCATGGATGTCACTCTTTGTCTATATGGTAATGGCCATAGCTGGTGGCATTGGTCTTATCTGGCGCATCAAACTGGCTGAAATTGTTGCACGTAGTAGTGCGCCAATTGGAGCGTCATTTACTTTTTTGGCATTGGTTACCGGTTCTATTTGGGGTAAACCAATGTGGGGTACCTGGTGGGTATGGGATGCGCGTTTGACCTCGGAATTGATACTGTTATTTTTGTACCTGGGTTACATTGCTTTACAATCAGCTTTCGAAGATCGTCGTGTTGCAGCTCGTGCTGGTGCGATACTCGCATTGGTAGGGATAGTAAATATTCCCATTATTCATTATTCAGTAGAGTGGTGGAGCACCCTGCATCAGGGACCAACCATCACCAAATTAGATAAACCCTCGATTCATTTAAGTATGCTGATTCCCTTATTATTTATGGTATTTGCATTTAAAACTTTTTACATCTCGACGCTTCTAATCCGGGTACGCAGTGAAATACTGGAATACGAATGTAATACATCATGGGTTAAACAGTTACTAGGTATTAATAATGGCATTAAATGATTTTTTCTCCATGGGAGGATATGGCGCTTATGTCTGGTCGTCATACGGCATCTGTGCCGTTGTTTTATTGCTCAATGTTATTCAGCCCATCATCAGAGAGCGCAGAACAATACGTGAACTACAAAAGCGATTTTCGCTAGCAAAAGAAAACAAATCGGATAAACATTCATGACCCCCAGAAAAAAACGAATAGCCATTGTTTGCTCAATACTGGCAGGTATGGCAATTGCGGCTGCATTAATTTTGACAGCATTTGAAAAAAATCTGTTGTATTTTTATAGCCCAACCCAGATTGTGAATGGTGAAGCGCCGACAACACGATCGTTTCGTATTGGCGGCCTGGTGATGAATGATAGTGTTAAACGTAATAAAGACACGCTCGATGTCAGCTTCGTATTAACCGATACGATTAACCAGATAGAAGTTGTCTATAACGGCATACTCCCGGACCTGTTTCGCGAAGGCCAGGGCATTGTTGCCAATGGGAAACTGCAAGAAAATAAAATATTCAAAGCGGATGAAGTATTGGCTAAACACGATGAAAATTATATGCCGCCTGAAGTAGCACAAGCATTGGAAGAAGCTGGTGCAGATATTCCACACCAACAATACAGTACAGCACAATGATTCCTGAACTAGGTCACTTTACCTTGATCCTGGCACTTGCAATGGCGATTATTCAAACCATCTTCCCGCTTGCAGGTGCTGCAAATGGGAATCAGGCATGGATGGCTCTGGCGCGTCCCGTAGCTCGCTTACAATTTCTATTTATCAGTATTGCTTTTGGTGTATTAATCTATTCATTTTTAAGCAATGATTTTTCGGTTGCCTACGTGGCACAAAATTCAAATTCACTATTACCCGCCATCTATCGCTTATCTGCGGTCTGGGGTGCACATGAAGGCTCACTATTACTTTGGGCATTAATACTTAGTCTCTGGACGACTGCCGTTACCTTTTACAGTAAAAGATTACCGGTGTTCTTCCTCGCTCGTGTGATCGCTGTTATGGGTTCAGTCAGTGTCGGTTTCCTGTTATTTATGCTGCTAACTTCAAATCCGTTTGAACGATTGTTACCTATTCCTGCAGACGGAAGCGATCTGAATCCTTTATTACAAGATCCCGGACTGATTATTCATCCGCCGATGTTATATATGGGGTATGTCGGTTTTTCTGTCGCATTTGGTTTTGCTATCGCGGCTCTACTTGGCGGTAATCTTGATTCGAGTTGGGCGCGATGGTCCCGCCCGTGGACCTTATTGGCGTGGATGTTTCTAACAATCGGTATCGCCCTCGGTAGTTGGTGGGCCTATTACGAATTGGGTTGGGGCGGATGGTGGTTTTGGGACCCGGTAGAAAACGCATCGTTTATGCCATGGTTAATTGGTACAGCGTTGATACACTCCTTCGCGGCAACGGAAAAACGTGATGTCTTTAAAAACTGGACTATCTTATTAGCTATATGCGCTTTTGCATTAAGTTTACTGGGTACTTTTCTGGTCCGTTCCGGCGTTCTCACTTCGGTACATGCATTTGCAACTGATCCTGAACGTGGCATATTTATTCTGATATTACTCGGCTTTTTTGTTGGTGGTTCATTACTGCTCTATGCCCTGCGTGCACCATCAACTATAAAAGGCGGACAATTCAAATTATTTTCTCGTGAAACATTACTATTATTTAATAGCATATTATTTTTAGTGGCGATGTTGACTGTGTTACTTGGCACACTCTATCCGCTAATTGCAGAAGCACTCGGCATGGGCAAATTATCTGTTGGTGCACCCTACTTCAATGCCGTCTTTATACCCGTCATGGCACCGGTTGCACTCTTGATTGGAATAGGTGCCATTGTTAAATGGAAACAGGACGACTATAAACGTGTCGCCAGACAATTACGTTTCCTGTTATTGGCAAGCGTGGTCATCGGGGTTGTCTTGAGCGTCACATTTTTCGATAACCATTTAGTCAGAACCTGTGCTGGGATTGTTGCTGCATTATGGGTTACCTTCACCAGTATTGCGGCATTACTCGCTCGTTTAAAACATCGTCAAAATAAATTGATCGCATTACAAACTATTCCACGTGGTTTTTATGGGATGACCATTGCGCATATCGGTTTTGCAGTAACGATAATTGGCATCACTATTACCAGCCAACACAGTGTTGACCTACATGAACGCATGGCCCCCGGAGATAAGGTTGAATTTGCCGATTATCAATTTTCTCTGGAAGAATTACGTCCCACAACCGGTCCTAACTTCAAAGCCACCGAGGCGGTGGTCAAGGTGGAAAAAAACGGTGTGTACGTTACCGACTTACATTCTCAAAAAAGAATCTATACCGTGCGTAATATGCCAATGACAGAAGCCGGAATTGACTCAAGTCTAATGCGTGACATCTATATTTCATTGGGAGAACCACTGGATGGAGAAGCGTGGAGTATTCGTCTTTATCATAAACCTTTTGTACGCTGGATTTGGTTAGGTGCAATATTTATGGCTCTTGGCGGTTTGTTAGCGGCAACGGATCGACGTTATCGTCTAAAAGTGGAAAAGAATAATGCGGCCCTGGTCGAAGAAACCGCTGCTTCGTTAAAACCATAAAATGCTTCGCTATTTATTACCGCTCGGTTTGTTTTTTTGTCTTGTCATAATTTTTATTTATGGCCTGCAACATGATCCACGCCAGATACCCTCCCCGTTTATCGATAAACCCGCGCCAGCATTTAAACTATCAACACTCCATGCTGCAAATATCGATGTTCAGTTAGATGATTTAAAAGGCAAAGTCTCATTATTGAATGTTTGGGCATCATGGTGTGTTGCCTGTCGTACTGAACATCCCTTACTAGTCGCAATGGCAAAAGATAATCCTGTTAATTTATATGGGCTTAATTACAAAGACACACGTGAAGATGCAATAGACTGGTTAAAACAGTTAGGAAATCCCTATATTGAAAGCGCCTTTGATCAAACGGGTAAGACAGGTATTGATTATGGCGTTTATGGAGTACCAGAAACCTTTGTGATTGATAAAGAAGGTATTATTCGTTACAAACATATTGGCCCACTTAACAAACAGGATATTGATAACATAATCCTGCCAATGATAAACCAGCTTGCGTCCCCGACATCATGATAAAAACAGGGGTTTTTATTTTATTTTTAGTGCTGAACCTTTCAGCAATTGCTGCAGATGATCCGGTTGAATTTAAAAACCCGGAACTTCAGAAACGCTATTATGCCTTAATCGAAGAAATACGTTGTCTGGTTTGTCAGAATCAATCACTGGCAGACTCACATGCCGATCTGGCACAGGACCTAAGAAACGAAATCTATAGTAAGGTTTTGGCTGGCGAACAAGACGACCAAATTGTGAGCTTTCTGGTAGAACGCTATGGTGATTTCGTTTTATATCGTCCACCACTTACAAAAAACACATGGTTGCTTTGGTTTGGACCATTTGTGTTCATGCTTATCGGTATTATTTTTGCGATCATATTGATTAAAAAACAATCTACCAATAAAGCTGTTCCGACTGAACTGGATGAGGTACAGCAACAACGTTTAACAGAACTATTAAAAAAAGACATTAAAAGGGATAAAGAATAAACATGCTGAATTTCTGGTTGATAGCGGGATCAATGCTAACATTAGCTCTTGTTGTGATAATAACGGTCTTGCTGAAAAACTCTGATAAAAATAGCAACGAAGAATTTCCTTCTGACATCTACAAACAGCAGTTAGATGAACTGGAAACAGATATTGAGAATGGGCTGTTGAGTGAAACAGAGGTCGAGTCAGCCAAAAAAGAATTACAGTTATCAATCTTAAATCAGGATAATACGATCGAAAAACAAATGTCGGAAAACACATCACCCACAAAATCAAAAATACCCAAGGTTACAGCCGTCATATTGATGATGCTGTTACCACTGTTTGCGGTTGAATTATATCAGAGTCTGGGACGTCCAGAACTTATTGAACAAAAAGAATTGCTTGAAGAGTTTCATAATGCCCAAACAGAAGAAGAAAAAGCAACCGCAATTGAAAAAATGCTGGTTCGCATGGAACAACGATTGGAGAGCACACCCGATGATGCTGATGGCTGGCTAATGCTGGCTAACTCTTACACTTCGCTTGAACGTTATCCGCAAGCGCTTATTGCAGTGGAGAATCTTTATCGCCTTAAAAGTGATGATGCTTCGGTTATGCTTCGCTATGCAGATATCTTATCTATGGTTAACAACGGTAAATTTGAAGGCAAACCTACTGATTTGATTAATGAAGCGATTAAGCTTGAACCAACAAATAATAGTGGCTTATGGCTGGCAGGACTTGCTGCTATTCAGCGTGGTGAAATACAAACTGCAATCGATTATTGGGAAAGCCTGGTCATACAATTTGAAGAAGATTCCGAATCAAGACAACAGATACAGCATTATATTAATCTTGCCCGCGAACAATTGGTAGAGACGGATGACTCAACCAAGAGCGAACTTGTTAGCGATGCAAAAATTCAGGTCAATGTAAAATTGTCTGAAAGTTTACTAAGTCAGGTAAATGACGATGAAACAATATTTATATATGCAACTGCCATTGATGGTCCACCAATACCACTTGCTATTTTACGTAAACAGGTTAGTGATCTTCCTGTTCAAGTGACATTGGATGACTCAATGTCGATGCTGCCATCGAACAGATTATCCAAACATAAGCAGGTAAAACTGATTGCAAGGATTTCCAGAAGTGGTCATCCCAAACCGGAGCCTGGCGATCTGGAAGGTATTATCGATTCGGTAAAAACGGATCTGGGTGAAGCTGTCAATCTACTCATTGATAAGCAAATCCAGTGAGAGAAGTCCAAATCACAAAAGAACCGGTTGAGTTATACAAGCTTTTAAAGTTTGAAAGCATGGTCACTAGTGGGGGTGAAGCAAAACATGTCATTGCTGATGGACAAGTCAGTGTTAATGGCCAAATTGAACTACAAAAAAGAAAAAAAATTGTTTCAGGCGATATCGTAGTGTTTGGCGAAGAACAAGTTTTAATTACATTGAAATAATATCTTCATATGCAAAACATTAATTTTATTCTGCGTCACCAACCCCGGATATATACTCATAAATCATGACAAACAATGACCTCTTGCGACGCCTTCGATACATCTTTGATTACAATGATGCGAAAATGATATCCATATACGGGCAAGCTGAACACACCATCACACGAGCCCAAGTAAGTGAGTTATTAAAGAAGGATGATGACCCTGCTTTTCAGGAATGTACTGATAAACTGCTAGCCACTTTCTTGAATGGTCTAATCAATGACCAGCGAGGCAAAAAAGAGGGTCCGCAAGCCGTGCCTGAGGAAAAATTAACGAATAACATTATTTTTAACAAATTAAAGATAGCATTAAATATGAAAGCGGAAGATGTATTGGCGACACTGGAATTAACCGGGTTTAGTATCAGCAAACATGAATTAAGCGCTTTTTTTCGTAAGCCCGGTCATAAACATTACCGTGTCTGTAAAGACCAGATATTAAGAAATTTTCTTCATGGTCTACAACTAAAATATCGTGGCGACAGTGAACCAAAGCCCGCTTTCGACTGGAACCAGCCCCCTGGCACAGAGTAAATCAATAATGGTCGACAAAATTCTGCAAGAAATCATTATGCCTGGCTTTTATGAGACGGATGCCATAGGTCATATCAATAATACAGTTATACCAATGTGGTTTGAAAAAGGTCGTATGCCGCTTTTTAAATATTTTACACCCGACCTTGATCCCGGAAAATGGAATTTAATTCTGGTGCGAATCGAAGTGGACTATATTGCTCAAATTGGTTACGAAGACCAGGTCACCATAAAGACAGGTGTGCAGCGTATCGGCACCAGTTCATTTGTAGTCCAGCAAGAAGCTATTCAGAAGCAGGCGGTTTGTGCTCGTGGACAAACAACAATGGTGCATTTTGATTATGAACAAAACAAATCGATGCCACTCCCTACTGGTATACGACAAGTTTTGGAACAACATTATTGGGATGATGACTGAATAATCAACATTCAAATAAACATCACATGAATAATATTGCTTAGTTAAATCGTATTACCGATAATCACTACTCCATAATATAAACAATCAGGTTAGTTCTTAGTACTATGGCTCAATACGTATATACCATGAACGGTGTTGGCAAGATCGTTCCTCCCAAACGTCAAATTTTAAAAGATATTTATCTTTCATTTTTCCCTGGTGCCAAGATAGGCGTACTCGGTTTAAATGGCGCCGGTAAATCGACACTATTAAAAATCATGGCCGGTATTGATACCGAAATCATCGGTGAAGCGCGTCCGATGCCGGATATAAAAGTAGGCTATTTGCCGCAGGAACCGCAACTTGATTCGAGTAAAGATGTCCGGGGAAATGTTGAAGATGGTTTACGCGAACCACTTGATGCGCTGGCAGGCCTGACGGAAGTGTATGCCGCCTATGCTGATGCCGATGCTGACTTCGATGCTCTGGCCAAGAAACAGGAAAAACTTGAAAGTGTTGTTGCTGCCTGGGATGCAGAAAACCTTGAAAACACATTAGAAATAGCTGCCGATGCTTTACGTCTTCCGCCCTGGGATGCTGCTATAGACACTTTGTCAGGCGGTGAAAAACGACGCGTTGCACTTTGTCGCTTATTGCTTTCGCGTCCTGATATGCTGTTATTAGATGAACCTACCAACCACCTCGATGCAGAATCCGTTTATTGGTTGGAACGATTTCTGGCTGACTTTAATGGTACGGTCGTTGCTGTTACTCATGACCGTTACTTCCTCGACAACGTTGCCGGTTGGATACTGGAACTTGATCGAGGCGAAGGTATTCCCTTTGAAGGCAATTATTCACAATGGCTGGAGAATAAGGAAAAACGCCTTGAGTCTGAAGAAAAGGCCGAATCTGCCAGACAAAAAGCCATCAAACAGGAACTTGAATGGGTGCGAACTGCACCAAAGGGACGTCATGCCAAAAGTAAAGCACGTCTATCACGCTTTGAAGAAATGAATTCGCAAGATTTTCAAAAACGTAGCGAAACAAATGAAATTTATATACCACCGGGTCCGCGTCTTGGAGATGTTGTTATTGAATTAAAGGGTGTAAACAAGCGATTCGATGATCATGTTCTCTATGAAGATTTAAACCTCACTATTCCTAAAGGTGCTGTTGTCGGTATCATTGGTGGTAATGGCGTTGGTAAATCCACCCTGTTTCGTATGATCTCCGGTACAGAGCAACCCGATAGTGGAGAAATTCGATTAGGTGAAACAGTGCAAGTTGCTTATGTCGAACAAAGTCGCGAAAGCCTTGATGATAAAAAGACTGTTTGGGAAGCTGTTTCAGATGGTCTTGATAATATCAATATTGGTAACTACGAAATTAATTCACGTGCTTATGTCGGCCGATTCAATTTCAAAGGTACCGACCAGCAAAAACATGTTGGCGATCTATCCGGTGGTGAACGAGGTCGTCTACATTTAGCGCACACCTTGAAACAAGGTGCCAATGTGTTATTGCTCGATGAACCTTCCAATGATCTGGATATAGAAACCTTACGCGCATTGGAAGAAGCAATTCTTGCTTTCCCTGGTTGTGTCTTAGTTATTTCACATGACCGATGGTTTCTGGATCGTATTGCCAGCCACATACTTGCATTTGAAGATGATGGTGAAGTTGTCTTTTTAGAAGGTGATTTCAGTGAATATCATGAAGACTTTCTAAATCGTAAAGGCAATGATACACAGCCAAAACGAATGAAGTATAAACGCTTAAAAACATAATCAAGCAACTGTTTCAGCAAAAACTCTAAATAACATAAATGCCAACGTCCGATATAGATTCATTCAACTTTCATCCCGGACGCATTATTGCCCGCAAATATGTAATTGAACGATTACTGGGTGCGGGCTGGGAAGCCGAAGTTTATCTGGTTCGTGAATGTGCGACCGGTATTGAGCGCACAGCAAAATTCTTCTTCCCACAACGAAATATAAAAGATAAGTCTTTAAAATTTTACGCTCGCAAACTTCATAAACTTCGCAAGTGCCCTATCGTCATTCAATACTCAACTCAGGATAGTCTCGTCTATAAAAGAAAATCAATCTCGTTTCTTGTATCAGAGTATGTCGAGGGTGAATTACTAACAGAACATTTAAAACGTCAACGCAGCAAACGACTGCATCCTTTTCAAGCTGTGCATTTACTTTATGCACTGGCAAAAGGAATTGAATGCATACATTCAGTTGGTGAATATCATGGTGACCTGCATTCCGATAATATTATCGTGCAGAATGTCGGTCTTGGTTATAATTTAAAAATAATAGATATGTTTCAGTGGGTTGATACGCCAGGGGCAAATATCAAAAGTGACGTAATGGATTTAATCAGGATTTTTTATGATGCATTGGGAGGCCAGAAACATTATTCAAAACATCCTCCTGAGATCAAAGCAATCTGTTGTGGGTTAAAACATTCGATTGCGCTTAAAAAATTTAATAGCGCTGGAAAATTACGACGCTATATAGAAAACATGCAATGGGATAAACTGTAAAAATGGGTAACAACATTAAAACGATAACAAGATTTGATGCGACAGATAATGAACCAACCTCCATTTCTATCAATCATGGCGAAATAGTCTGTTATTCAAATAGATCACCTAAAAAAGATACTCCGAATGAAGATGCACTGGGTGTTATTCCTGTTGATGAAGAAACTACTGTTCTAGTGGTTGCTGATGGTCTTGGTGGTATGCCTGCCGGTGAACAGGCCTCTCAGATTGTTGTTGAATCTTTAATTGAGTCATTGAAAGATAAAAGTGTGCTTGTACGTGAGGCTATTTTGAACGGTATCGATAATGCAAACAAAGCAATACTTGATATGAAAACAGGCGCTGGCACGACTGTTTCAATCGCAGAATTAAGCGGCAATAAACTACGCACATACCATGCGGGTGATTCACTGATATTACTTATGACTAATCATGGGAATATCAAATACCAGACGCTGTCTCATTCCCCTATTGGATATGCTGTTATCTGTGGAGCACTTAATCAGGAACAGGCCATGTTGCATCCCGAACGTAATCTCATTACAAATTATGTTGGCTGTAATGACATGCACATCAATATTGGCCCAATAATGGAGCTTGCAGCAAATGACACAGTCATCCTCTCTAGTGATGCATTACCCGATAATCTTTATGAAGAAGAAATCTGTGAATTTGTCCGGAAAGGTCCTTTACTCGATGGCGTTAATGAACTTATTGCACAATGTTACCAAAACATGAAAGAACCTTTGCCTGACCGACGTTGTCACCCTGATGATTTCACATTGATTAGTTTTAGACAAAACACCTGATGACACAATATTTATAGGCATTACTTTAAAGTAATTTTCTTTGCATGGATTTTAATAAATAATATCAAGAAAAAGCTAAAGCGACTCACGTAAGAAACCCCCGGATGAATATAACGCGGGGGTTTATGTCACTGATAGTGACATGGTACAGGTGATAAACACCTTAACTAAAGTATAGAACAAATTTACAAAAAATCAGGGTTAATTTAGCTGTAAATATTGCTTACTTTAGCCAGATTCTTTAATAGTTTGATAACTCATTGATATGTATATTGCCATAAATAAAAAGCTGAGATTTAACACCTTATTGTTATTAAATTAATTTTTATTGATTAATCGCAACTCGCAAAATTCCATAAAATAATCCCTTATATTGTTATTACATAACTTTGTACTATAATCCGCCGATGCAATTTTTCCGCAAATAAATCAACCATAAAAAACTAACCGGACTAATGTTAGTCGGTTTGTTGATGCGTTCATTAATTGAAGCCGGCTTCATGCTTGATACGGAGTCTGCTGATGGCAAGTTCTTTTCTATTATTTTATGTGATGGACCATCAGGTATTAATGCCAGGCATTACCTATAGCGCTACATTAAATCAGTTAAATTGGGGCACACAATACATGGGGACTATTCATACCGGTGACAATGATGGTTATAGCTGGGGTGATAAACATGAAATTACCTCATGGTTAAGTTATCAATGGCAGCCATGGATTAGCACCTCAGCGAGAATTGCATACAAACACGAACAACAGATTGATGGAATAGATTCAAGAATAATGGGCCCTGTACAGACTGCCAATCCTGATAACTATGGAGGCGATACTGTTACCATGAATTTCGGATTTAACCTTGCCGGACAAACCAGATTCACACGTGGTCACCGACTTGCCTTTGAAGCCGGGATCCCACTTCATCAAGACTTGAACGGACTACAAATGGAAACCGATCTTGTTTTAACCGCAGGCTGGCAATACGCCTATTAATTTTTTATCCTTAGCAGACAAGTACTGGAATGGAGCACTTTTCTACTATATAAAACAATAGCTTACGGTCAGACAATCAGATTTATGAGCTAAATTTGTGCACTGCACAAATTCGTTTATACTGCACACACTGAATTAGGACAAAAAGAGGCTTAAAATATGTTTTCAGGCGAAACAGTAGAACTACTTAAAAAAATATCGGAATCTCATATAGAGATGACAACTAATTTCCTGAATTCAAGTCTGGATAATTTGAACAAGGCTAACCCTGCTCTGTTTAAGTCAGAAAGGGTTGAAGAATTGAAAAACAAGATTAGTAAATCAACTGCACTAAGTCAGGACAGTATGCAATTATTCACTGAATACGTAAGACTTTGCCAATACACAATGGCAAAATCGATCGGCATGGAAGCTGAACCTATTGTCGCTCCTGACAGATCAGACAGACGATTTTCTGATGAAAACTGGAATGAAAATATTGCCTTCGATTACATAAAACAATTCTATTTATTAAGTTCCAGATACATCCTGAATCTAAGCCTCGAAAATGAACATATTGATAAAAAACACGAGAAACAAATCGAGTTTTATGCCAAGCAGTTTACAGATGCTTTGTCGCCAAATAATTTTGCTGCGACTAATCCTGTCGTTTTAAAACAAACTATCGAAAGCAAAGGTGAAAACCTCATTCAGGGTTTGAATACTTTCATTGAAGATTTGAGCCGCGGTAAAGGGCAAAAATTAATGACCCGAATGACGAATAACGAATCATTTGAGGTTGGTAAAAATATTGCGACAACTGAAGGTAAAGTTATCTTTCAGAACAGATTGATGCAACTTATTCAGTATAACCCAACAACCAAAACTGTTTTTGAAACACCACTTCTTATTGTGCCACCCTGGATTAACAAGTTTTATATTCTTGATCTAAGAGAAGAAAACAGTTTTATTAAATGGGCTGTCGACCAGGGACACACTGTTTTTGTTATTTCATGGAAGAATCCAGACGCAAGTTATGCGAACACCAAATTTGATGACTACATGCTCGAAGGTGTGCTCACGGCAACTGATAAAATCAAACAAGAAACAGGAATTAATAGTGTGAATGCAATTGGATACTGCATCGGAGGCACTTTACTTGCCGCAACAAATGCATATCTTGCCAAAAAAAGTCGTAAACCAATTAAATCTGCAACTTACTTTACAACGCTGGTTGATTTTGAAGAACCAGGTGATTTGGGTGTATTCATAGACGAAGAAAAACTGGACGCGCTTGATGTGGATATGGAGAAAGACGGTTTTCTTGATGGCACTACTATGGCAACAGTATTTAATATGTTACGTGCAAATGATCTGATTTGGCCATTTTTTATAAATAATTATTTACTCGGCAAGGAACCTACTGCCTTTGATCTGCTTTACTGGAATTCAGATTCAACTCGAATTCCGGCAGCGGCCCATAGTTTTTATCTACGTCAGTGTTATTTACATAATTTATTACGTGAGCCTGGCGGTATTGAAATGAATGGCATACCGATCGATCTAAGTAAAATAAAGATACCAACCTATTTTATCTCTACCCGGGAAGATCACATCACTCCGTGGAAATCAACTTATGAAGGTGCAAGGCTCATGTCTGGTCCTACCCGTTTCGTATTAGGTGGTTCGGGACATATCGCTGGCATAATTAATCCACCGGCTAAAAATAAATACAATTATTGGACTAATAATGAAATCGAAGTGGATGCGGATGACTGGCTAGACAACGCCAAAAGCAACGAGGGTTCATGGTGGCCAGATTGGCAAAAATGGATCAAAACGAAAGCTGGTAAAAAGATCCCGGCAAGAAAACCGGCGTCGAAACTAAAAGCTCTCGAAGATGCACCCGGCAGTTACGTTAAAGAAAGAATAGTATCTGATTAGACTCTTTTTACCGTCATTGATATAAATGTCTTTGACGGTAATCATTTCTTAACAATTCATTTATACAATCTCTACTCAGGAGAAAATAATTATGGCAAAAGCAAGCGCAAGACACATATTGGTTGATAATGAAGAGCAATGCGCCTCATTAAAAAAAGAAATTGAAGATGGCGCTGATTTTGCCGAAATAGCCAAAACACATTCCAGTTGCCCTTCCGGTCGCAGTGGTGGTGACCTTGGTGAGTTTGGACCTGGTCAGATGGTAAAAGAATTTGATGAAGTTGTATTTAGTGGTGATTTGAATACAGTTCATGGACCGGTTAAGACCCAATTTGGTTATCATTTACTGGAAATTACTAGCCGAGAAGATTAATAATCTGATGCGCCCAAATAAATATTATTTGGGCGCATCACGTTAATCTAATATCACTGTAGCGGTCTGAGCTTTAACAACTGCCCTTTTGGGTCGTCAGTTATAAAATAAATATAACCATCCGGCCCTTGTTGTACTTCTCTTATCCTGCCATGTTTACCGTTTATTAATCGTTCTTCATTTATGACTTTATTACCATCCATTTCCAGTCTGGCTAATTGACCAAAAGCCAGAGAGCTTACAAAAGCATTTCCCTTCCAGTTAGGAAACTGATCCCCTTGATAAAATAGTAGGCTGGATGCGGCAATAGAAGGCACCCAATAATGAACCGGTTGAGCCATGCCTTCTTTATGTGTTCCTTCACCGATTTGTGTTCCAATAACATACTCCACGCCATAAGTAATAACGGGCCAACCGTAATTAACTCCAGGCTTCATCAAATTTAATTCATCGCCACCTTGTGGACCATGTTCAATTGTCCAAACATCACCCGTATCAGGATGCATGGCTATGCCTTGCATATTTCTATTACCATAAGTGTATATTTCCAGTTTCGCATCTGGATTATTTATAAAAGGATTATCTTTCGGGATAGTCCCGTCTGTATTAATCCGAATTAGTGAACCAGCATGATCATTGATATTCTGTGCGCGTTCCTTATCCCCGCGTTCACCTAATGTTATGAATAAATTACCTGCTTTATTTATTAGCAAACGAGAACCAAAATGATAGCCACCACGAGATTTAGGCAAAGCCTTGAATAGTATTTTTAATTCTTTTAATTCATTGCCAACCAGTTTTGCACTTGCGACTTCAGTACCAACACCATTTTTATCTTGTCCGGAATAGGAAAAATAGATCTTCTGGTTATTTATGAAGTCCGGATCAAGCGCTATATCGAGTAAACCACCCTGTGCCTCAGTCTTTATAGCGGGTAAACCGCTTATTGTGGTTAATTGCCCATTGTCAAAAACACGTAAACGCCCTGGTCGCTCTGTCAAAATGATACGTCCATCAGGCAAGAAATCGACTGACCAGGGATGCTCCAGACCTTCAATCACAGTTTCAACCTTGAAAGAATGCTTGTCAGAAGAAAATTCTTGATCTGCTACTACACAGGAATTAAACACTGTGAGAAATATTAAGCTAACAATTGTCTTGTACATTTTTAAGATATTCATACTATCTATTCCAATTTAAAGTTTTATGGTTTATCAGCTAATAAGATAGCGCGCATTGGCGCCGGATAGCCCTCAACCGTTTTCGTCTTGTCATACTTATCCAAATAATCATCTAAAGACTCAAATGTCATCCATTCTGTTCTACGCTGTTCAGCACTTGTTGTTTTTGTAATGTCGACGATCCTGACATTTACAAATCCGGCCGCTACTGCCCATGCAATCAATTTTGTCACATTTGGAATGGCCCAGACATTATTCATTTTTGCATAACGCTTTTCAGGAATTAATACATCAAGTTCATCATCGTCAATAATCAATGTTTCTAATACCAACTCGCCACCCGAGTTAAGACAATCTAGACATTGTTTTAAATGTTCAACAGGATCACGACGGTGGTATATAACACCCATTGTGAAAACAGTATCAAAGTTTAATTCAAATCCGGGCAGTTCTTGTATGCCGAATGGCAAAATATCGATATTGGCATCAGGGATATATTTTTTGACCGCACAAAACTGCATATAAAAAAGTAAAGAGGGATCGAGACCTACAACATGGCGCGCCTTTTCTCCCAACATACGCCACCCGTAATAACCATTGCCACAACCAATATCCAGTACCAGCCGATTTTCCAAAGGTTTAATGCTCTGGTTTAATCGTGACCATTTCAAATTTGATCGCCATTCTGTATCGACGTATATCCCGAAAAAATCGAATGGCCCCTTACGCCAGGGCATCAATGTTTTTATTTGTAGGGATAATTTATTAATGTCATCACAATCAGAATTATCGCCTATGACAACACAATCTGAATCAAGTATAACTTTGGAAGGTTTTATATCTGGCAATTGGTCAATCGCAGATTGCCATCTTCTGTAGTCACCATGATTAATATTGGCAAAATACTCCTGCGTTTGTGATGACAAATGATCTGACCATTTACCCATAGAATGTGCAGATAGCACATCAAATAATTTCTGATAATTCATCAAGAAATACCTGATTACTTTATCGCAATAAGCGAAATAAAATTAAAACATTTCAACCAGACATGGGATTGTATAAAGCCTGCATTCTTAATCCGTTGTTGATGTACATCCAGTGATTCTGGAATTAATACCTGCTCCAACGCATCACGTTTATTCGCAATTTCAAGCTGGTCATAACCATTCAGCGCTTTCATGTAGTGATGCAGATTGTTCATAGTGTCATTTTCCGCATCATCATCGAATATTATCTTTTCAGATAGAATCAAAACACCGCCGGGCAACAACCCTTTGTATATCGTATCTAGTAATATCTGGCGTGATGCCTGAGGGATAAATTGTAGTGTAAAGTTCATTACGACAATTGACGCTTTTTCTATTTTGGTCTCAAGCACATCGTCCAATTCAAAACAGATGCGATTATCATTTTCATCCTGAACACTACTATTAACACAGGCATCTATCATGGCTGATGAATTATCAATCGCAATAATTTTACATGACTTATTTTTTAATCCTTGTTGAATTGCCAGACTAGCCGCGCCTAGCGAACATCCCAGATCATAAATATTGGAATTCTCTTGCGCATATTCACCGGCAATAACACTCAACATTGAAATCGTTAAAGGATATCCAGGCACTGATCTTTCAATCATATCGGGAAAGACATCAGCAACATGTTGATTGAATTCAAACGGTTTGATGGGCTCATTTACAGAACGATATAAGGTATCTTTTTTGATCATAGTTAATTATTAACTATAAAGGGAAGTAAACTGGTGGCTGTTCTGGAGACCATTGTTGATATTTATGCATGCAATCCTGAAATAATTTACTCTGCTCTAAATTAACATACCAATTTTTTATTAAATTATAAGGACTAGCCTTAAACCAGTTCAAATCAACATTGGCAAATTGGCGAATAAACGGAAATATAGAAATATCTGCAGATGAAATGTGCTTGCCACTTAGACTGACACCCTCATTATCGCTCAAGGTTTGTTCTAGTAAATCCAGATAAGCCAGTGTTTTATCACGATAGTATTCCTGAGTATGCTCAGGATAACCCACATGGTATTTATAACGATCCAGATAATACTTAAACTCATTATCATTTTTTTCAATTAATTCTTTTGCACAAACACCATCTTCTTTTAACCAATCATCAGGATCATTCTGGGTTAATGCCCAATGCATTACTTCCAGGCTTTCATCAATAACTTTTTCATCTGGCGTAAATAACACCGGCACGGTGCCTTTATTTGACAATGACAGCATGGACTCTGGTTTATCTTTTAATAAAACTTCCCTGAGTTCGCATTTTATTTTTGCCTGATAAATAGCCATGCGTGCACGCATGGCGTAAGGACATCGTCTGAAAGAATAGAGAATGGGATGGCCTTGCATGTAAGTTACATCTTTGCGCCGATATGTTTTTGATTTCGTTTTTTTGCTAACGTCACTTGACGTTGTCGTTCATCGAAACCTGCGCGTTGTTCTTCAGTAGTTTCATTTATACAAAAGGGGCAAGATACACCCTGGACATAATCTTTTGACTGCATGTCTTCATCAGTTATGGGTCTTCGACAGGCAAAACATTGTTCGTAACTCCCTTCAGCTAATTGATGATCGACAGATACCCGGCTATCAAAAACAAAACATTCGCCCTCCCATAAACTCTCGTTGGTACCTACTTCTTCAAGATACTTAAGAATGCCACCATTGAGTTGATAAACTTCTTCAAAGCCTTGCTCAAGCATATAAGCACTGGCTTTTTCACAACGAATCCCGCCGGTGCAAAACATAGCTACTTTTTTTGTTTTTGCAGGGTCCAACTGTTTACTTACGTAATCTGGAAATTCGCGAAAATTTGTCGTATTTGGCGATACTGCATTTTTGAAGGTGCCAATTTTATATTCATATTCATTTCGAGTATCAATTAACAGCATATCCGGATCGCTGATGATCTCGTTCCATTGTTCAGGTTCAACCCGAACCCCTGAACGATCGGATGGTTTTATATCTGGCTGCCCCATAGTCACGATCTCTTTTTTCAACTTGACCTTGGTCCTATGAAAAGGAATGTCATCGGAAAATGATTCTTTATATTCGAGATCGGCCAAACGTGGATCAGATTTCAGATGGCTTATTAAGGAATCTATTGCCTTGCGTGTGCCGACCACAGTCCCGTTTATGCCTTCTTCTGCCAATAGGATAGTCCCATAAATCTCTCGTTCCTGGCAGTAAGACAATAATTCAGGCTGCATAATTTTATAGTCTGCAAGACGGACAAACTTATACATTGCCACTATGACAAAAGATTTGGACATTTTCTTGTTCTCTATGCGTTTTAAACCGGTTTCGAATTATAATATTAATCGCTGAAGCAGCAAATTAAATTCATGTTTTTACTACATATTTCATTGGCTTAGTGATTTTTAGAACTGTTTAGGATGACTATAAAACCCATTAAGCTTCTCTAAAGGGCATTTTACTATTACTTAGCCTCTATTTTGAATGACACGATATCATTTATTCACCTCTATCAATAAATCTGGATAAACCAAATGAACCATCATACTTTGCTTATCAGCATGGCAACTGATATGGATCAAGTTTGGTTCAAAATAAAAATCACACAGAAGTCTAGGCATAATGGACACGCTGTTTTATGAAACATTGATTCCACAGCTTTTGAACAAATGCACCATTATATAGCAACGAAGAAAACGCATACTATCCAGTTTAAGATAAGGGCTAAAATGATGATGCGTGTTTTATATAATTTCTTTATCGTTTAAAACATAAACAGGATAAGATCTGCATTAGAAGACATATGCATTCAAATATGTTTGAATTGTACCCCGTCAGCCCCATGTGGACCAATTAGCCTAATTGCCTAAGAGATAGTTTTCGTTCATCGTTAACCGAAGAGGAAACGATGATGACAAATAAAAGAAGT
>Ga0222715_10001790_pt1 | contig 20144 bp, 30 predicted proteins | sample C33_9DmetaG_FD_165056 | JGI IMG/M metagenome (GOLD analysis project Ga0222715, IMG submission 165056) | Estuarine water microbial communities from San Francisco Bay, California, United States - C33_9D | ecosystem: Environmental > Aquatic > Marine > Unclassified | place: USA: California... | reverse complement strand
TGAGCAGGGGAACCCGCAGACTGAACTTTAAACACAGTATATGGACAATCATATACATATGCGATGATGTCAGTGGCTACTGTGCCTGACGGCCAGTATTCACTATAGACGTAAGAACCGTCACTTGCTGTGTAAGACACACCCGCAAATACACCAATGTTGTTAGCTTCTGTGGCCGTATGTGGCGTAACAACCCCATCTGCTGTGAGAACGCAGAGATCACCTGTGAAGATGTTTTCTGCAAGACCACTTGTGATGGTGTATTGGTTAGTGCGAGGTGCATTACCGCTCATGTGACGAACTGGGATAAACCCAAAGGCTGCATCTGCATTTGCCATTTTTCGCTCCTTTTAGCGTTAATTAGTCGCTTGCGGCAGAAAGAGATCTACCACGACTGGTTTCAGACTTCCGCTCTTGATAGATTGGTTGTCCACTACGCCGTCCTAACGCATCAAGATCCCCTGCAATCGATTCATTTTGCTCTTCGTTTTTACCAGAATAATAATCTTGCTTTTGAGCATTAATTTCTTCTGGCATTTCGCAAAGCAACATGCCTTCAATTCCAATTGATCCTGCCCACTGGCCATGATTGATAGTTGGGTACAACTTACTTTTCACAGTGTCAGCAGGGCGCGGTTCCCATCCTTCACGCATACGTTTGTACACGTTGTCTGGGCTTTCCTTACCCTGAATCGAGGTAGCAACCCACCTTTGGACATAGCCGGGACGTGCTTCGGGGGCGTCCAAAAGTGATGGTGGTTTCCATGCGGTCATAGGACGAGATTCCTCATCACGCACAGAGTTTCGAGTTTGGTTTGCACGAACATTTCTTGACTCAGACATTACTGGCTCCTTTGCTGACGCCGAATTTCGGCTTCGTATTTTTTAAGACCTTTTTCATCATTGATTCCAAGTTCTCTAGCCATTCTGAGTTGTTCTTGCGACATCCTCACTCTATTGCCCTTGTAACTGGAAGAACCGCCTGTAGTTGGGGCGACTGGTGGTCTACTTTTTGCTCTTGCCTTACTTGGACTTGCCCCTGAAGATAACTCAGGAAACATTTTTTGTAAACGGCTGTTTAAATTGTGGTAATATTCGTCCGAATTTTTGTCGAAACCTTCCAAGTCAAGTTGGACATCAATTGAACGCGCTGCCGCCGTTTCTCGCTCAAAGCCTTGGGCATTGAACCAATTATTTGCCTGCCACCATTGCATAGCTTTTGGTGGGGCTGGATTTTGTGCAGCTTGCTGTGCGCGGCCAACTGTGGGCGATGCAGCAGCACGTTGCTGACTTTGTTGCTTTTGCATTTCTGCGATACGCATAGCCGCTCGCATGTCGGCCATTTGCTCTTGAAAAGCTACTTGCGATTTCGTGTCACCTTCTTCCACAGCCTGTTCAAGAGCTGCTTTAGTTTGGTTATAACGCTGGTTAAACGCTTGTTCAGCCGATTTTTGAGATCCTTGCTCCAATCTTTCAAGGCGTTTTTGGAGCTGTGCATTTTGCTCCTGAGTTTGCCTAGCTTGGATTTCAGCATCTCTACGCTGGCTGACCAGCTTTTGAATACGCTTTTGAACTTTAGGTCCATAGTCATCATCCTGCTCTTGAGCCTCTTGAGCCTTATCTTTAGCTTCTTCTTTGGCTTCTTGTACAGGTTCGTCTACAACCTCTATTTCAAATTCCTCTGGATCACCTTTAGCCTTTTGAATTTCGGCTTCGATTTCTTCCAGAATTTGTTCCTTTTCTGCCATATCAATCACCCTACATATGCTGCGACTTCAACACCGTCTGGCAATATCGATGTTATTTCATCATCGTTTAGCAGAAGGAACTTGACGCCTTTTACAACAATTTTTTGACCAGCGTATTTACCATAGGTCACGCGGTCACCAACCTTTGGACAAATATCAGACCGCCATCGCTGGCCTGTATCTCTGTCACGATACGCTAAATCGCCCAAGGCGCAGACTGTGCCGTGAGCTGTCAGGTATTCTTCGTTGTCTTTGGATGATTCGGGCAGCAAGATACCGCCTGCTGTTTTGGTTTTAACCTGATTAGGCTGAACTAAAACTTTCCAATTTAAGGGGATTGGTAATTGATGAGATCCAATTGTTGCATTGGTTTCTTCATCTGTAAATATTCGATCATGCTGATGAGACACGTTATACATCCTCTTCGTTTAATTTTTTCAATGTTTCGCGGATAACCTCAGAGGCTTGCATTAAACCTTCTGCGATCCCTACGTTTTTATGGTATGCGTTGAGGTCGGTCACCCGACCATCAACCATGTATTCAGCTATTTCCAGCCGTTTTGTTTCCAGATTTTTTCTGATCTGTTGGAGCAGATCGCTTGTTGTCATCTTTCACAGCTCCCGACATTGACACGCCAGTAACATGAACTTCGACATCTTTTGTTTCTGACATTAGTACGCTTTCTTTTTAGGCTTTGCCTTTTTCTTCATTACCTTTTTTTTGACAGGTTTGGAAGTTTTCTTTTTGCCATACTTCATCTTTTGTCCTCCTTTAGACATTAATGCGCCAAAACTAGCGCGGTTCATCGCCCCATAACCTTATTGGCCATATTACCAAAAAACCTAATGACGGGGGGCGCTGCCTTCATTGCGCCCATCATAGCCGCTGTTATAACGCCTGTGCCAACTGCCATTGGTGCTATTTCTTCCTTGCCTGTCTGTAGCCTCTGATCTGCGCTCTCGCCCTCTCCAGTGCCTCCTACAAAACCACTCAAGCCGCCAACCCCAGTTCCAAACGCAACATTTGGCAAAACCTTGCCGCCGACTATTCTGGTTACAGCCGCTGGAGCGCCAACTGCAATTGTTGGCAGCATACCCAAACCACTAAATGCTGTGTATTCTGCTGGATATTTTTCTTTGTACGCAGCTTGTTCTTTGTTGATTTCGCTGTCGATCTCTTGAAAAGTCTTATCGCTAAACGGCGCTCTTACGCCAGCTTCGATCTCACCGCCCAAACCCAAAATAGTTGCGCTGTCTAGCATAGTGCGCCCCATGCCTTTGATTTGCTCTGGATCTGCCTCACTGAGATCGTACATGGGTGGCGCAGACAGTTTTGCATAAGTTTCCCAAAAGCCAGCCATCAGACATTGCCTCCAGACAATTCACGCGCCAACACCTTGAGTGTATCTGAGAACCCTTTATCCAGCTCTTTAGCGGCCATAGCGAACTTTTTGGGGGATATCTCACTAGACTTCAACCCACGCCTCTCTAAGAAGCTCTTAGCCGCTCTGATCTCTGCTTGCGCTACGCGCTTAACTGCCGCTTTGGCCATCATCTTCTCCTACGCTTTGCAACGCGCCGTACCCAACTGTACCAGCCAGAGGTACAGAAAACAAATTTTCCTTCATTTGTCGCATTACGCCTTCTCTATATTCATCTTTATTTGGACCAAAGTCAGTGTAAGTCGCTACAGGCAAATTGTTTTCCCTGAAGATCCGCATCACTTCTTTGTCTTCAGTAAGCTCTCTAGGAACCAAAGCAGTGTCAAAATCACTGAGGCTCATTGCATAATTTGGCTTTGCCTCAAAATACTTTGTAGGAGCGTTTTGCATGATTTCACCAACGCGATTTACTGCATCCCGAAGTGCAGGGATATCGTCCATAGACACGAAACCTTCAGACACAGCCGCTGTTTGAGCAATGTCTGAATCATTTCGCGCTATAGCTAAAAGCAGCTCATTTGCTGTATCCATACCCATCATGCGCGTAATTGGCTCTTGAGTTGTAACTAACTCGCCGTCTTCATTTTTGGATCTGCGTGTTCTGATTTCTGTTTTTTTGAACTTATTTGTAAGATCATCAATAAAAGAATATTTTACTTCGTGAAATTTACTGAATAAATCTTCAAGAGGGTTTGTTCTAAAATTTGGATTATCTCTTTCATCAACAAAAATTTGACCTCTAGAACCTTTGACCTCATCAATACTTTGAAATGGTCGTGATGTAGCCGCTCGCAATGCGCCTGCATAGTTTTGAGATCCATATTCAGAAGCTGGTAAATACATTGGCCCATATGTGCCTTCACGCATATCTTTTAGGCTTGTTGATAATGTTGCTGGTCTGTATGGCCTTGGACTTCCATCAGAATAATATGGATCCTTTGGAGGCAGCACTCGCCCTACATCTGCATATTCTGAAATGCCATCATATGCAGAAAGAAGTTCTTTATTATCGACAAGTCTTGCAGTGCGGCCATCACCTCTTAATGCTCTGCTTGCTTCTCCAAACAATTCTCCAAAGCTATCAAAGTCTTTTGGGTCAACCAAATCAAAATCTATAGCAGCATTTACCATTCTTAAATCTAAGTCAGAATCTTCTAATGCTCCTGATGATAAATATTTGGCAGTATCGTCAGCTATGTGGCCAAAATTTATGTCTGCTTTAAGACGTTCTTTAAATTGTTTTGTATTTTTTATTTTTAATTTACTTTTGGGCTGTCTGCCTGTGTAAGCATCTGTCGGATAGATGTTCATTCTAGGGTTTAGCTTATTGGGGTCCATAATCAAGCTAATCTCGCCAAACTTTTGCAAGTTTGCTGGATCTGAAATGCCAATAGATGGGCTGGGAATGCCGCCGATTTCATTTGCGGCCAATATACCTTCAAGGCTTGTATTATGCACTGCCATCAAAGGCGCGTTGTCTACTGTTGGTTCTGGAACAGATGGCATAATTCGAATTTGTCTTTGTAATTCTTGAAAATTGCCTGCGCTTTCTCTTCCAAAGGCATCACGAATCGCCTCGAAAAAACCTTTACTTGTGTCAATAACTCTTTCACCAAGCTGACTGATTGCACCTTTTACTGGGTTTGCCATCTTACCACGCCTTACATGACCAGTATCTGGCTTTAGTCTTTGGACCGGGGTTGTCGCAGTTATGACGCGCTCTGAAGTTAGATCGACGCCCCTTCTGGGTCTTTTTAATAGTCATCTTGGGATCCCCAAAGGTCACGCGCTTTACCCTGTCGCCATCTTTCACATATACCACAGACTTCTTTTTGCCATAGGATGTTTCGCCCTTGGCTATTCGGCGGGGTTTATTAAGCGATACGCTTTTACCTTTGTACGTTGCCATTACTTCTTAGCCTTTTTCTTCTTCATCTTTTTGAAATCAGCGCCAGTAATCTTGTTTTTAGGCTTTGCTTTGGCTGCAATTTTTTTTTGTGCTGGGCTTAGTTTTTTCATGCTTTGTGCGCCTTCTGAATGTCAAATGACGCCTTCTTAACAGCGCCTTTATGCGGTTTATATTCGCCCTTCATTAGCTTAAAGCCTTTGCCAGACTTCATCCAATGGTAACCTTTAGGAGCTTCAACTGCTTTTTTTGCCACTTTTCTTTCCTTTCCAGTTTACGCGCTTGGCTGATGTCTTGCTTTTTGCTGCTGACTTAGCCGATTTGCTTTTGCATTGCGCCATAGTTGGCCGACAGGCTGGATAAGATCCTTTTGTGCGATCTTTGCGGCCACATGGACCGCCTGTCTTGCAATTGACCCAGCCTTTGCCCTTATTGCGGCCAAACCATGTGCGTAAGCTATCGCTGCTGCTACTTTTTTTTGGCACTTTTCTTACCCCAGTTTTTTGCGCCGACCTTTCGGCACTTTACCAAAGCCCCAGATCCATACGCTGATGGCCACGTTCCACCATTGCGTGTGTAACGCGCCTTTACTTTCCTATAACATGCATCACGTTTGGGCTTTTTTGCTGGCATTAGATCACTCCGATTTCTTCATAGCTTCAAGATACTGGCTTATTTCGTCAACCATTTGTTGGTCTACTTTTTGCCTAGTATATGGAGACATCATAAATGACCTTTGATCCCCTGATGTTTTTATACCAGCAGCGCGTCTATCTTGAAAGAAATCTCTAAACACCATTTCGCCCGGAACATCAGAGTCTAATCCCCCTTGGTAATCTCCAGCCGCCTGATAACTATAGGTTTCATGTGGTGAATAAACTAATTGATTAGATGTATTAGCATTTTTATTAGGCTTTACCTCAACCGCAGGACCGTCGATTGTTCCTATTGCCCTTCCAGAAGAAAACGCAGGAGTTGTCAGCAAATCAGGCTCTGTTATTGCAGCTCTAATAGTTCCAACATTTGGGAAGCCATCTTTTTGGTATTTATTCTTGTCCATTTCTTGCCATAGCAAGCGTCTGTTTGTTCCAGTCATATTGTTTTTCAAATAATCACGCGCATCTGGGCTTAATATACCCGGCCAATTTGGGTCATTAGGTGAATCTTTAGTTCCACCTTCCCTAACCCATTTATCATATTCTTTTGCTGCTTTTTTAGTGATTTTGCTTTGCTCAACCATTCCCATAGTGGCGTCTGCCATCATCATAGAAAAGTCACCAGATTGGCCACCCATAGATGTATACATCAATCTTACATCTTCACCTTCACTGTCTTTTAAGAAATCTGCAAATTTTGCTTTTTGCGTCATGGGATCTTTTTCAGAAGCCCAGATTCCTTCTCCTTGGAGGCGCATAAATTGATTGCCGCCTTGCATATTTACAGGCTGATCGAAAGTTACATCACCAATTCCCTGCAAAGCACCGCCAGCATATGTTCTATCGCCAAAAGCTGGAATAAGAGTTTTGCCTTGCAGAGCGCCAATATCAATTGTTTGTGCAGGCTTTAATGCGTCAGCTTGTGGAGCAAAATCATACTCTATGTTCTCTACATAGTCTGGGAGTTTAACGCTACCCAGACCCGCAGGATCTAACATTTCTTTAGTAGGACGCTTGATGAGTTCGCCTAAAACAGAAACATCACCAGCTTCAATGAGCATTCTTTGAACTTGAGTAATGCCAATCCTGCCAATTTCACCAGCAAGTCTTTTAAAGAGGTTTGACATTACTTCTTGCCCTTATATCCAGACGCTTTGATCGCTCGCCCTTGCTTTTCAGCTTCAGCCTTAGTCTTGTAAACCTTGCCCTTCTTGCCCCAGCGATACCCGCCTTTGACTTTCATTACAGGCATTAGTGGCCACCAAGTATCTCATTCATTAATTCATGGACGTTGCCACCACCAAGGCGCATGACCTTGACCTTAACGTCACCTTCTTCGGGCATCATCATTTCATCGTGATGGCAATCGCAGTCATCATCGCCGTGATCGCAATCGCAATCTTCTTCGTATTCATCTTCGCCGCCAAGCATGTATTCTTGCTGGCAAAGCAAAACAAAGTTCACAAGCTGCTCTTCGGTCATGTTAAGACCATCAGCGTCATGCGGAAAACCCATCTTTGCCATGAAGAGTTCTGCGTTTTCTTCCATATTTGCTACATTTATCTCAGCCATAATAGCCTCCTATTTCATTGGTCGCGCTGGTGGGCGCGGTGATGTCATTGGCGCGGCACTTGGATCTACAGTCACACCACTTGATCGACCGTATATTCCTTGGGCGCTGGGCATTGGCTGTGGTGGTGGCATGTAAACGCCCTGATTAGGGTCCATTGGCATTGGAGGCATTTCATCTGGCATTGCTGGCATTGCGCCAACTACGCTTTGAAACATTTCGCGCTCTTTGTCGGACAAAGCTCCACCAGCCTGAATACGCTGGCCAATCATTCGCAATTGATCTGCCGCTTCTTTGTCCATGTCACCGGGAGTGATGCTGCTTAAAAACCTCATTACCAGTTGATAATCTGGGTTTGCTTGCATTTTTTCGTCCATTTTGTAGCTCCTGCCAATTCTGTTAATTATTTTTATAGTTAAGTTATGATCGGATTTCCACTCATATCGTATCTGACGGCCTGACCAGTGTTTAAATTGGTGGTTGTATATCCAGTTTGATATTCTTCGTCACCAATCTTTATAGACTGTGCATCGCCAAGTTCCGCTGTTCCAATAAACTCTTCTGGATCTAGATATCTACCGTCTGGAGTTTGATATAAAATAGTTCCATCGGCTAATTCTACGACCCTAACCAACTCATCAATGATTTCACCGCTCATGTATCTTTGCATATATTGAGGCAGACCGTATCCCGTTCCACCTTTTCTGCGCCTCTGGAAGTCTGCCATAAGATCCCTGACAGCAAAATTTTGATCTACTTTATAAACATCTTCTGGCTCTATGACTGTGTCATCAACTACTTCTTCTTGCCCTGAACCATCTCCTGAACCATCGCCAGTGCCTGATCCAGATCCTTCTCCATCTCCTGAACCATCGCCCCCAGTGTCTGTGCCATTTCCATCAAGCGCACCATTAACTGCTCCTTGAACGTCATCAAATTCACCTCCATCACCTGTGCCAGCCGATCCATCATCGTTAAAAACAATCTCAACATCACCATTGCCAGTTTCGCCGTAAGTGCCGTCAATTATGGACCTAACAACTTTTTCGTATTCGTCCATGTCAGTAAAAGTTAAAATCTCTCCATCTGGGCTTGTAACGGTGTAGACAGGCAAGTCTGGTGAGTTTATTTGTATTTCTGGTTCTTCTGTAGTTTCAATGTCTACTTCTGTTGCCGTTGATGGTATAGCATCAAAAGCATTCAACCCAGCTTCGTCATAGCCGCCAACAACGCTGTTATCTGTTCCTGTAGTATCAAACGCACTAAAATCCGTTGCAAGATCATCGTCAGTTGCGCCAACGCCACCGCCAACATTCATCCCAGCTTCGTCATAACCGCCAACAACGCTGCTGTCTTTCTGTTGGTTCGCATAAAATTCAGCAACAGCGTCATCCATAAAAGATTCGCTGTTTGTTAATTTTTCAAAATCTTCAGTCGAAATAAGATCGACGTTTAAAGGTGTTGTTTCTGTGGCTGGAGGCAGAAGATTTGCTGGGTTGTCAGTCAGTTCAACACCATACAAAGGATCGTCGCCAACGCCTCTGACCCCAATTAAATCTGCACCAAAATTAATTAAAGTTGTGGCAACATTCGAGTTATCACCGCTTGTGGTGCTGATTGTCTGAAGCAAGTCTTCCATGTCATCTTTAGGAAGCAACGCTAAGTCTGTCTTTGCCCCATCTGGAAGCGCCATAAATTCGCTTTCACTCTTCGGCACTGGCACACCGTAATTGGCTAAAAACGTAGATTCAAACGTATCTTGGCCGGGAACATATGTTGATTCATCTATTGTGACTTGAAGTGGTGCAGTTTCTGGGTAGCCATCAACGTAAGTTACACCTTCATATTGACCAGTAAAATTCACACCATTTCCAGTAACTAACGGCTCTGATGGATCAGTTAAGTCAAACGATAAATCATCGCGGCTATCGCCTGATGTCAGTGAAAAATCTGTATCGTCTTCTTGATTATAAAAATCACTAACAGCTTGATCCATCATAAATTGGTTAGAAGAATCAGTTGTAGTAACTGGGATATTGGTCAGCGCACCATCTAAATCGTCGTAGCCTGTATTCGCAGATTCATTGCCTGTTTTCTGCCTATTGTCTAAATATACTTCTGTCGGTACTCCGTTAATCGTCGAACCCGTGTAAGTCTCTTCTGGAACCAAACCTACAAATTCACCACCCTCATCCACATAGTATTGTGTTCCGCTATCTAGGGAACGTACTTCCAAGCCGCCAGAAGTAAATGTAGGAGTATTATCGACCACGACAGGATCATCATCTGGCTCACTGCCTATGCCACCTAAACCAACGCCGCCAGCATATGTATCACTGCCAGAGTTTGCGCCAGACAAGTCTAGCGTTTGGCCAACTTGGATTTGATCCACATCTGTGATGCCACTTGCGGCTGCTAATTCAGCGACAGACATATTATTGTCTTGTGCGATCTCAGAGAGAGTATCGCCTGATGTTACAGTGTAGCTGTTGTTGTTATTGTTGTTATTGTTATTGTTGTTGTTGTTTGTGGCTACACCCCCGCTACCATCCCCAAAACTTGTGCCAAAAGTATCATTCGCCCAACCACTAAGGCTCCAAAAAGCAGGCACACCGCCCGGTCCTGCAAGTGGTGGCATCCCACCCCTCATCTTCTGCAACATCGCCTCTTCTTCAGGATTGATGTAAGACAGCATGTGAGGCTGACCCATGATTTGAGTTTCTCTTGGGATGTTATCAAACGCAGCCATTGGATTTTCTTCACCCATAACTTCAGGCGTCTTCTCAGGTTTATCGTTCAACCTTGCTTTTGATTTATCGCTTCTAAAATCCCACGCGGCCAATCCCTTGGTGGTTTTTTGCTTTAATCTGTTGGCATTTCTTTGGTTTGGCATTTAATTTATCCCAAATTATCCACTGGATTGCCCTCTGCATCAAAGTATATTGGCAATCCATCTGGCCCTGTTTGGCTGTATCCTTGCAAATACCGCTCATCTGGACCCTCAACAGTCAATGCATTTTCTGTGCGAGCTGTATTAGAAAATTGCTCTGGGCTTAAAATGCTGCCATCTGGCCTTTGATATGCAATAGATCCATCTGCAAGAGTAATTTGCTGGGCCATTACATCAAAGTTTTCGCCAGTCATATATTTACGCATGTATGCTGGCATAAACGCATAACCACCGCCACCGCGAGAATATCGATCATAATCTTCAGAAGTTCCGCGAGTGCCGTAAATGCCTCTGCGCTCATTTTCATCGCGGCCAGCCGTTGAAATGTTAACATCATCTATTCCATAAACTTGGTTTACAGTAGATCCACTTGCGGCATCATTATATGGCACAAAGTTATCAACAACTTCCTGTACGCTACCATCACCCATAGCATAAAAAGATCGACCATCACTTGTGATAAATCCGTTTTCTGTACTCATGCCGTATGGATCTGCATTAGCAGCATCTGACTGAACGCCAAACACTGTTTGGAAGCGATCATAATCGTTTATACCATCTTTATTTGCGTCTGTGCTGTAAGCTGGATTATCGAATGCTGATAGACTTAAAGTCTGCCCAACTTGCAATTCGTTTGCCCGATCTTCAAGGCCAGCAGCTCTGAGCTGATTAATATCTGTTTGAGTGACGTTAAAACTTGATGCTGGTAGGGATGGCGGCAAAAACGCGCCGATATTATCAGATGATAAAACCTGATCTGCAAACGAGGACATAGTTGAATCATCAAACCCAACGTAATTCCCTTGTGCATCGAATTGTGGTGTGGCTCCCATTTCCAGAGCAGCAACTTGCTGATCAATTATTGATTGCCTGTCAGCTATGCCGCCCGACAACATCTGTTCTCCAATAGCGCCACCAAAAACTGGAACAAACATTCCCGGTAAGAAAGACGCAAAGTAAGCCATATCACTTGGCGGCAAGTCTTCAGTCATTTGCTGCGTAGCTGTTGCTATTGAAATTTCGTTTGCATCCATTCCAGTTGTGTCTATCACATTGTTGCTGGGATCATCAGAAACGCCATAGATGTAATCGCCTGCTGAAGAGTAACCGCCACCTGTCAAAGACGCTCCAGTTTCATCATCAACCAATTGGCCATTGACGTAAGAAGCTCCATCAAAAGGTGTGAGGAAATTAGCCAAATCTTCTCTTGTGCTGTTTTCAACACCTGTTGCAGAAGTTGGTCTTGTGGATGTTGTGGTAGATGTTCTTTCTACTGGCTGTATTGCAGTTGTGGCAGTTGTGGCAGTTACAGGAGCTGGTCTGTCATCTCTGTCATTGCTAGTAGTGTTTGCCGCTCCAGAAATAACATTGCCTGTGGATGTTGTTCCACCAGCAGATATTGATGCGCCAGTAGCATCATCTACGAGTTGCCCACCAACATAAGATGCGCCATCGTTTGGCGTAAATATGTTTGCCAGCGTTTCTGTAAAGCTGTTGCTATCGTTGCTGTCATTGTCATTACCGCCACCTCCACCGCCGCCGCTATCGCCGCCGCCATAGAAAATTTGTGGTTTTATAGGGTTCATACCCATTAAATCAAACAGCTTTGTCATGCCAATTACCTTTATTTGGGAACGAAGCGTTCCGATTTCCGCGATGAGCAAGCACTTCAGTTACGTCTGGGTATTGTGTCCAAAACTGCTTTCTCATTTCTTTACTAATCCACAATACATCTTTTTTACCCATCGTGGAAATCATATCTACAACAACCATTACCTCGCCATCTTTACGGGCAAAGATCTCTGGTCCATAATATTCTTTGCTTTCGAACTCTTCGCGGGTCATAAATGCCCACGTTGTAAGGCCAACGCACTTCCCATCCCTGTAAAACAATCTGATTTGATTGTTGTCAATTGCAGGAAGTAACCTCCACGCAATAGTAGATGACTTAAAATCTTTGTAAGAATCAGAGCTAGTCCAAAGATCTAAGGCATCGCGCAGCATCACGCCCTCATTGGCTGGGGTTGTGAGCGTGGCGGTTGCTGTGGTGCAGGCTGTGCCGCAACATTCATTTGAGGCTGTGGCATTGCATCTGCAATTGCACTCAGCGCACCCATATCACCCGCGCCCATTCTTTCGCGGATCTCAGCCACTTTATTCATCAAGTATTTGCTCATATCCATAGGAGGCTGGCCCTGTGGCCCTCCTTGCATGGGAGGATTAGGAGGGCCACTTCGTGGACCCTGCTGCGGTAAACCGCCGAACGCAGCAGGATTAATTGGAGGAAGTCTATACTCTGGGTACATTCTTCATCGCCTCCATCTGAATTTTAGCTGCGTTCTTTTCCCTCTCAAGCTGCAACTCTGCTTCTAGCTTGGTGATCTTGGCCTGCATATCTGCTTGCGCCTTGGCCATTTCGATCTCCATATCCTGCCTTGCTTCTGCTTGCTTGATCTGAATGTTTGATTGCGCCTTGGCTTGATCTGATTGAATCTGCGCCTGCGTTCTCGCCTTCAGAGCTTCTGTCTCCAGCTTGGCCAATTCCTGTGCGTATTGCAAAGGATTTCCTTGCTGTCCACCCTTTTGACCCATGCCGCGCAACGCTTCGATCTGCTTCATCTGAGGCGATGCTGCCACAACTTGTGCAGCGCGTTGGCTAATCAAGCGATCTTGCTCTGGATCTACATCGTTAAACTTGATCTTCATATCTTTGAAATCTGGCAGTGGTGGCAGTGGGATATTAACGCTTGCCTCCATGCGCTGACGGTACAGCAATGCGATGTGTTCCGCGATATGCGCGATCAATACAGGCTGCATTGCCTTTGCACCGGGATTGCCTGCCAAAGATGGATCTTGCAGGAACTGCATGTGAACCGCAATGTGCGCGTCATGGTCCTGCTCTGGGAATGCGCGGATTGGCTTGCCATACATCACGCTCATGTTTTCATCGATTGGGTCCATCTGAACCGCCTCTTCAGGCTTCTTCAGGATCTCATCAATGTTTGGGATGCGGATCGCTTCATACATGCGCTTGTATGCTTCGTAAAGATCGTGAAGCTGTGGCGCTGATCTAGACATTTCCAAAACAGCTTGCGCCTGTGCAATGCGCTGGGCTGTTGAGAATATGTTTGGATCTGACACTGGCACGATGTCAATGCGATCATCAAAGTCAGTCCGATAGATAATATCTGCCGCCCCGACCTTTGCAAAGCTAAACTCATCAGGCAAATTCTCTGCGTTCAGGCCAGCCAGAAGTTTAAATTCTTGACCTTGTGCGTAATGCAGGCGCTTGTGAATTGCGCTAAATGCTTTGGAACCTTGCTCAATAAGCGCAACTGTAGAGCCAACTGGAGCGTTTGGGTTCACGTCACCAACATTGAGATCAGCAGTGCTGGCAAAACGCTGGCCTGCTTCAACAATGTAACCTAGCAAGCTAAACAGGGAACTGCTTGGTTCCTTGAATGGCAATGGCATAATCGCCTTGTTCACATCATCGACTGTGCTGTCGAGATCCACAAACTCACCGGGGCTGATTTGCATGTCGCCGCCATTAACGCGGCCACGCAGCTTGAAGCCACCCTGCATGTTGGCAAATGCTGCGCTGTCGAGTAGAGCGCGAAGCGAACCAGTCGCTGCTTTGCCCAAGCCGCCGATCATGTGGTACAAGCCAAAGCCATAGAAGCCTAGACCGGGCAAGAACTTATAGCTCACAAACCAGTCACGGCGCTTTTTCATCTCATCATCTTGCTTCCAGTTGCGTCGAACACTGACAACGCGCTGGTTTTCATAATCGATTGTGATGACATATGGGATGGCGACAGCGTTTTCGTCTGCCTCATCGCTATCCATTTCTTGACCATCGATGCCTTCGAACAAGTCATAGACGTGCATTTCGAGCAGCGTCATTACATCGTCTTGGCTGTTATCGCTGTATTCATCAACGCCTTCGATCTCTCCGATCACGTCATCGATGGGATCTACGCTGTCGCCAATGTAGGCTGTCGGGAGATAGTAACCGTTTTTAACATATCGATTGAAGTCATTCTTCGGCATACGAATGACGTGCGTATATCGCGGCGAGGTGTAGAGATCCTTGCTTTCTGGGGCGACCACAAAGTCTTCAGCCTTTACGAATTGGCTGCACTGCCGATCCATGTTTGCATCCCACCAGACTTTCTTGAAGGTGTGGCCGATCAGTGGGAGGTGAAACAGCATTTGGTCCAGATCAGGGAAATACTCAGGCATTTCCTGCGTGATTTGATAGTTCATAAACTCGCGCACCCTGCGAGCTTGCTCTTCCATTTTTTCGTCTGGCTCGCCAATGATGACAGATTTGACTGGACCGCCTGATGGGTACAACTCCGCAACAGCGCGAGCGTTAAACTGGGTTGCTGCCTCTGCGATCATTGGGTGGATGACGATGGACAGACCGCGAGTTGCGCGTTCATCTTCGCTTTCATCAAGACCACCGTCTGGATCTAGCGTCTTCAAGCCTTGCTTGTAGCGGTTTTCCCATTCGGATCTGGCTTCTTTGTCGTTTTCAAAAAAGCCAATCAGCTCCTGCGCTTTTCGCGCCAGCTCTCTTTCGTCAATTGTTTCCGCAAGGTTTTGATCAAACTCTGCATCTTCCAATTCATCCATCATGTCCAACTCTGGATCGCCAATAAGAACATCGCCGTCTGGAAGTTGTTCGACCATTAGATCGTCTGATGGAGCGCCTTCAGCAAACGGGATAATGTTTTCTGGTTCAGCCATAGAGCGTCATCCTTCTTGTTTCTACAAAATCGTCATCATCTGGATCTTCACTATGACCCACAAACCATCCTTTTCGCAACCGTAGCCAAGCCTGTGTGCATGTATCAACAACATCATCATTGGGATGTGCTGGGAACGCCGCGCATATATCAATTAAATCTTTAGCCCATTTTCTGCTGGAAGGGAAGAAAATCCTTCCATCCTCCAAAAGTGCGGAGCTGGCATGGGCGCGAGCCTCCTTGTCACGATCTGGACTGTAGGCCAAAACTGGTACGCCTGCCATGCGTAAGTCTTGCAGCAGGGATTGCCCTGACGCCTTCTTTTCAATCAGCACAGCGTCTGGCTCCCACTCTTCGTAAGCCTCTTGGGCCAGCCTGCGTAGGTCAGGATAGCTTACCTTATCCCACCATGCCTCCAGCACAATGGCGCATGTTGCGCCTTTATGGGTAAACACGCCCCAAGTGGTTCTGGCGCTGAAGCTGGAACTTTCCTTTGCTTCGAATGCAGTATCGTATGATTGCAGAACATATTCGATGTCGGGCAAGTCTTCCTTTTCCCAAGGAACCCACCAGCTTGCCTTTAGGATTCCACCACCTTTTGGCGATGGCCGCTGCTGTAGCTGGCCTGCGGCTGCGTAAGATCCAAGGCTACGCTCTAATGTTGACAGGGTTCTGTCATCAATGCGTTCAGGCCACAGCAGCTCGCCTTCTTTGGTGCGCGGATCTGAGAAGCCCAGCACTGATTTGCTTGGGGTTGGGTGGCCGATTTCGTATCTGGCAGGCAGGCATAGGTGGTTCCACTCATTGCCCAGCTCATTGGCCAAGATATGTCCTGTGAGATCCAGCTCATGGACGCGCTGCATGATGATGACAAAAGCACCAGTGCGCGGATCGTTAAGTCGGGTCTGCATGGCCTGATCCCACCACTCTAGAACGCCTTCACGCACCTTGGAGCTGTCGCTGTCCACTACGTTGTGCGGATCATCGATGCAGATGATGTCACCGCCATCACCAGTCAGAGCGCCGCCGACAGACGTTGCTATGCGGTATCCTGTCTTATCGTTTTCGAACCTTTGCTTCTGGTTTTGATCGCCAGTTAGCTCGAACTTTTCACCGAAGTGGCGCTTGTACCACGGGCTGTCGATCAGGCGGCGGCACTTGGTGCTGTCTCTGATGGACAGGGAAGAGGCATATGATGCGTACAGAAACTTCTTTTCTGGCTGGTGGGTCCACGTCCAAGCTGGCAGCGCAACGGCCACGCTGATCGACTTCATGTGGCGTGGCGGCACGTTAATGATCAGGCGTTTGATGTCGCCTTCTGCCACTGCTTGGAGGTGATCGCTGATTGCATCGACATGCCAGTTGTTTTGAAAGTCAACGCCCGGTTCAATCGTCGGCCAAGCTGCTTTCGTAAACTCCCTCAATGATCTGCGGTATTTCTCCGCTCTGACTTGCTCCAGAGTTAGATTGCTCAAAAGCTCTTTCAATTGCTGCGAGTTCATTAACGCCAATCCTTGTTAGGTCGAGTGTGACCGTTGTTTCTGTTGCAACCTTATGCTCCTGCTTATCCACCCATCCTGCGCGGTTCTTCAGGTAGAAGATGATGGCTGTGTTATCGCGTTCCAGCGTTGCATTTTCGAAGAGCGCGTTGGTTACTTCTTCGATCCCCATCGCCTCTCCCCTTTTTATAGCGTCCAAGAAATCCACATTTTGTTCCTGAATTTCAAAGAATTTAGAGCGTGAAATTCCCAGTGCAGCAGCGCATTGTTCTTTCGTTAAGCCTTGCGCCATTGCTCTTTCTGTTCTTTGCAGCACTTCTTCAGTGACTTCGAACTTGGGTCTTCCAACGGGGTTTTTAGATTTTTTCTTTGCCATGTTAATACCTTTCTAACTTTGAATGTAATTTAGAAGTTCAAAAAAAGAAAGACCCGCCGAAGCGGGTCAGTTGTATGAGGTCGAGGCAGGCCACAGGCGTGGGTCTGTCGAGCAGTAATTATTGATAGCGTCTTTAGCTGTTTGGGTACAGAGTTTTTTTGCGGATGGTTTTATTCCAACGCGGCCAAGGTCGAGGCGATCTGCATCCCAGCATGTTTGTACTGTGATGTCTGCGTTTGTATATCCATCTGAGTGGTATGTGAGTGCTTCATCTAAGAGTCGCATATCTTTATTGGACAGGTCGAACCATTGGCCTCTGATTGAGTGGGCATATTTTGCTGCACGATATCCATGCTGTGGATCTCTGTTTTCGTTTTTGCGCTGGGTGTCATGCAGGAGTGCGAATAGATCGACAACTTTTGTGTTGGCGTTTTCTGCTTTTGCAATGTGTCTTCCATTTTGGAACACACGCGCCCAGTGTTGGAAGCCATGATATCCTTGGTGGTTCATTTGGTATTGCTCATAGCAATGCTTTGCGAATTGTTTATTTACCATGCGAGCATAAACACCAGCAGTGCAGCGACTAGGATTGCGAAGACTATTCCTGTTGCGATTTCTTTCATCCATCCTTCTGGTTTGAAGTCATAGACATCGACATGGCCGCGCAGATTGATTGCTATGTACATTCCTTCTTCGGCTGGCACTTCGCCTGTTTGCGTGTGGACCCACAGTAATTCTGAGCCTTTTCTTTTTGAGGAGTTTTCCTGCACCCAATCTGGGAAGTTTGATTTGAAGCCTGTGAACTTCCAAGATTTAACGATCATGTTTTGCTCCGAACATTTTATCCATAAGGCTTTTGCCTTTGGTGGTTAGTGTTATGTTTCTTTGCCGCCTATCTTTCATATCCATTTTGATATCGATTAGTTTGGCTGCTTTGACTTTTCCTCTGCCATTTTCTGACAGTGAGTGCAGCACTCTATTGACGCAAGATTTTTGCATATCCAATTTGATTATGAGATCCGCGCTATTGATTGGCTGTGTTTTGCAGATTTCTGAGAACACAAGCATGTGATTGATTGAAGTTTGCGCGTTGTCTAACGCGGTTGTGAAATTTTTGATTTGCGTTTCGAGCATTTCTATTTGTTTCATTTCATTCCTCTGTGAATATATCTTTGGCCAGATCGATTGGCACTTCGATTGTTGATGACCTGAAGTCACACGTCAAACATTTCCGTCTGCGTTTAATTGTCTGAAAGCCATACGTCAGATTTGGTCTTGAGTCTATGGCTGTCATTTTTGTTTTGCAGTTTGGGCAATGCGAGACTGTATCGTAATTTGGTTCAGTCATTATTTATTTCGCCCAGTGCGCGAGTTAAAGCTCGTTTGATACGCTTTGCTCTGTCTGGCAGGATCAATGCGTCCAATCCTTCGATCAGCCACTCGATCTCTTGCTCTGTGACTGAGACTTGAGTTGATGGTGTTAGGTATGTTCCACCATCGATATTTTTTTGCTGGATAAACCGCATCACGCTGCCTCCTTTTTTCTGAAGGCATCGTATAGCTTGATGGCTGCTTCGTGCCATTTGGTTTTCATAATTGGGCTTTCGCCTTTGACGTGATGCCAAGTTGGGGTATCGCGTGTTGTGCCACATGGCGCTGTTGTGGTTTTATAGATTGTGCCGATCAAGATGTAATGATCTTCACCGTAACGCTTCCAGAGGATAAGACCCTCTGCGTATTCTCCAGATCCCTCGACGCGGCATCTGATGTCGAAGCCATTCTTTTTGTATTCCATTCTGCGTATAGACATTACACGATCTCCTTTGCTTCCATGATTTCCAAAAGGTCAGCGCGAGAATAAGCGCGACATACGATGCGGTTCATGCCGTGAGCGATGTCGGCTGCGACCCAGCGTAATCCAAGTTTGTATACGAGAATATTTTCTGCGCCTTTGACACACCATTCGGCAGTTGATGTTCCAAGACCGTTTCCGTTCCACTGTGTGGCTGATACTTTTTTAAGTTTGATCATTTTGTTTCCTCTCTCTCTATAACTAACATATATGCCATCTGGAACAGATTACAAGTGTCACAGATAAAATTAATTACATTTAATGCATATTAATTGCAGTGGCCCCGACTGCATTAAATAACCTAGCCCAAACCCCTTATTCTTATAGTATATATATATATTATATATATTTATTACATTATTACTTACTACCTTCCCTCCCCCCTCTGGGGGAGAGACATGGGGCCACCCACAGGTACTAATACTGGACTGCATTATTGCAATAAATACATTAATTGTTAACGCCTTGATATTGTTAAGCAAAACAGCTCCACCTTGAGCTGCAATAAATACTGCAATAAATGCCATCGCCCTATTTCTCCCAAGGTGGCTTGGATAAAGTGACTGGTCTGTCGGACATATGTCTCTTGGCTGATCCGACTTTCATCTTCACTCTGGTCATAGTGTCTGGCTTGTAGCCAACTCTTGTTCTGGGAAACTTCCCAATGTTGTGGGCCATTGCTTCTGGCCCGAATGTAAAACCATTCTTGCGAATCATTTCTCCCCCCTCATCCATTTTAAATCTTTGGTTAGTTCATCTCTTTGCTTCATCAGTTTCTCAACCAATTGTGTCAGCCGTGCGATCTCATTTCTTTGCACAGCGTTCTTGCTTTGGAGCTTTTGTAATTCGATATTTTTAGTCACTGGTCTTTCCCTGCCAAAATGTATTCTGTTGTGTGATTTGGGATAGATCCCCATACGGTCCAGATGAAATCCATAGTGGCGCTCTTGCCCCTCTCTGGTGACATGGCTGGCCTCCACGTCATAGCTATGATCGCCATTGGTTTGGTTTGCCTGAACAGTCGCTGCCGTTTCTTAGCGTGCCAAAATGTGGCCTTGGTAAGCATTGCAAACGGCACTTTCTTTTCGGCGCATCGCTCAATGAAGTCAGCGGCCAGATTAAATGGCGGGTTGGTAATGATGGCATCACAGGCGCATTCTGCGTTCAGAAAGTTCATGTTGCTTTCGCCATATCCCCGATCATGTAGATCCGAAGATACCACTCTGAAGCCTCGCAGCTCCAAGACTTTTGAGATCGCCCCATCGCCGCAAGCTGGCTCCCAGATGCGCCGACCTCTGAACAGCCACTCAAATCTATTGAGCAGCGCGATGGTGCATTCGGGTGGGGTTGCGTAGAAGTCGGCAGCGTTGCGGTTATTTTTGGGCGACTTT
>Ga0222715_10001788_pt1 | contig 20147 bp, 22 predicted proteins | sample C33_9DmetaG_FD_165056 | JGI IMG/M metagenome (GOLD analysis project Ga0222715, IMG submission 165056) | Estuarine water microbial communities from San Francisco Bay, California, United States - C33_9D | ecosystem: Environmental > Aquatic > Marine > Unclassified | place: USA: California... | reverse complement strand
ACTTCGAGAAGTCCCAGCGTCTGGGGGAAGGTCGGTCTCGCACCAGCGCAGAAAAGTCTGAGCTGTTCGAGCTGATGATTTGGCTTGGTGGTCAGGGGGCCATGCGGGATTTGATTCGGGCCGAGTCGCTCCAGCAGGCGATTGAATTTGCCCAGAATCGTTATCCGAATTGCCGGGTGGATGTGCCGCCGACTGCGGCCAAAAAACCTAAGCTGGCTCGGTCGCACACCAGCCCCAGCCTGGTGGAGAAGCGACGCAAAAAAGCTGCTGAAGGGAAATGACCCCGCCTCCCAAGATCAACTTCACCAAGGCCGCTGCTGATATGGCGCGGGCTGAATACCTCGATGAGCTGTTCTTTAAGGATGGCCGCGATCAAATCAGCCATCCCATGCACGGCACTTACACCGGGCTGTACCAGAAGTACACGCTCGGAAAATTAGGCTGAGTCGCGGTCTAGTCCGTACAAGCCACTTAGGTTGTCCGCTGCCTCGTGGATAGCCCAAGTGGCTTTTGTTCTTTCCAGCTGGTGGAGCGTATTGAGGATTAGGGCAGCCTCCAGCAGACCTCGATAATCGCCGGAGTTGAAGCGCTCCACTAGCCACTGGTCGGTGGCGGCTTTGTGGAAGCAGGATTCGGTGGAGTGTTCGATGGGGCGCATGGCGTCATGGGCGGATTTTCATGTACCAGCCCGTGTCTGGTCCGTCCACGAGCCACCTCGGTAGCCAGTTTTTACGGGAATACGCGATTCCGGCGCCGCCTTTGTGGCTGATATAGCCCCCGGCAGCCAGATTTGCTTCGCCGTAGGGATCGTTGTGGATGAAGTGGGTTGGGGTGTAGCCGCGCACCACAGTCCAGTGGCCGCCGCCAGTTGGTTTGTTTGCTGGGCCGTGGTGAAGCCAGCCGACTGCAACCGGGTGACCGCTTGAGATTTCCTCGACCAGCATGTCGGCGGTGCCGTCCATCTCGAACTCGGCCTTCAGTCCCAGCGAATGCAGTGCTGCTTTTTGGGCTTGGGGGTTGGTGCTGTCGCCGAAGCGGGCGCGAATTTTGTTGTATTCATAGTCGCCCGAGATCTTGCCGTAGTAGCGGGCCACCATTGCGCAGCTGGAACTAAAGCACTGGCGGTAGCCCTGCGGACCGTCATCAGCACCAAGCTGGTACTCATACGGCACCTTCAAAATCTTTTCGTGCGGCTTGATTGCTGGTTCAGTTCCAGCGTGCTGGTCCATTAGTTGGATCAGCTTGGAGGCGTAGTTCGGGTCGGTTGCGTAGCCTTCGCGCACCAGCCATTTGGCGGCGTCTTCGCGGGTAGCGGCGTTGTTGCAGCCCTTGTATTTCTTGTAGTCCCGATACCAGCGATCGACTAAGTAGATGACGGCGGACAGCAGATCGGGGAAGTCGATGAAGCTGTCAGTGATCGTGATCCACTGGTTGTTGATGAACTCCTGGGTTTTGGTGGCGGTGCCGTCGCCCTTGAGTCCGAAGAAGTTGTTTCTGCCGGAGACGTGTTTGCCGTAGCCGCTTTCGCAGGCCCACTGCGCAGCGACAAGCTCGGGGAACTTTGCTCCAGCAACTCGGGCGGCTTCGACTACGCCTTCCCACGTGTTGGGGAAGTTGGTTTGTTTGCCCGCCACGCTCCAGGTCTTGAACCAGCCCTGGTCACGTCCGAGGACGTGTGGGTTGATCTTATTGATGGCTTCTTCCAGCTCGTTGATTGCCGCCAGCTGGTGGGGCAGCGCTTTGTAGTAGCGGAATAGATCAGCGAGACGGATCTTGTTTTGCGCCATCGGACCAGGGAGCGTGAATACTGAAACCTCCGTCAGCGTGTTCTCTCACCACAGGTTTGAGTGCTTCGGGCTGTGCTTGATGCCAGTCCTCAATGGTGCGATCCAGGCGGGGTTTGAGGGTGGCGTGGAACTTGAAGTCCTGGGCGGACTTGTGCAGTTTGTGGCGCCAGTCCTTATCGCCGAATCGCACCAGCCAGGTTGTGGTCAGGACTTTTTTCGGGAGATTGCGTTGAGGAGGCTGATGGCGAGCTGCACCCAGCTGTTGCTGCGGATGGGCAGCAGAGTAAGAATTTCGCTTCCGGCAGCAGCCAGGATTGCGATGGCAGCAAGAGCGGTGGGATCCATTGAATACTGGAATCTTGCAAAAGTTTAGCTGTACTAGATAAGAAGGGCCAGCGCTTAAGTGTTTCTCCGGCTACCTTTCGTCTAGCGACACCTAGGTATGGACCATCAGATTAAGGATGGCGAATACTTAAATAAAAAGGAGGCGAAATTAAGATTTCGGCAAGAAATTATTTGGCGGTGGCGTAATCGGTGCGCTTATTGCAACTCTGATTTGGGTAGGTCAGCCACGCTCGATCATGTGCTGGCTAAAAGTAAAGGCGGGCACACCCACCCTCGGAATCTGATTCCTGCGTGCCTGTCGTGCAATGTTCGGAAGGCAAGCCGGGAATGGCGGGAATGGTTTCGGGAGCAGGATTTCTGGGATCAGCGGCTGGAGGTTGAGATTGATGAGTGGATTGATCCAGCGGAAGAGGAGGCTGCATAGGGTCCCAGCCCATGCCCTCTAGATACATGCGGGCGATGTATTCGTCCTCTGCGTAGCGGCAGATGCTGTCCTTGCAGGCTCGGTAGTAGATCTCGTTGCGCTCGTTCTCCAGCTGCTCCATCGAGAAGCCGCCTTCAAATTGGGTCGAATGGACGATGGTCGTCACAGTTTCTGTTCGATGTTGCGGAGTCGGCGCTCGTGGTCGTCGAGCCGTTCTTTGTGATCGCTGCGCAGCGCAGTGATCTGTTCCAGCACTAAACCTAAACGAGCTTCCATGATTCCGGCGCGTTTGTCGATACGCCACAACGCACCAACCCCGGCAGAAATAATCACCGTGGCAATTCCCGAAAAAATGTCCACGGCGATGGGACTGACCTTCTGCTTAGTCTATCGAAGGCGGCTGCCACGGATCCCGATTGCCGCGCAGGATTGCAACAGCCCGGCGGTAGTAATCGCAGTCAGTCTTGCCAGCTTTCTCTAGGCCTTCTTTTACCTTTTGCCAGAGTTCTAGCTTGTGAGCGTCCATTTACTTTTTGCAAGATGTCTGCTGTCTAAGGCGTTCCACCTCTGCTTGCAATACCTGAATTGCGGAATCCTGTTTTACGTCGTCTAACTTAACGACCTTGGCCGCGATACTTTTTCCGACCTCGTTTGGGAAGTGATCCGCGACCGGCACCCTGATGCGTCTTCTTCGGCTTGCCCGACTGGAACTCAATACGACCCAGTGCGGTTTTGCTTTTCTGCGGCATCAAACTGGTCCTCCGCTAACTGGTCCGAGATCTTCGCCATCCCCATCAGTGACCACAACGTCATCAGCAGGATCGTCAGCGACGACAGGAGGATGGTCAGGATCATTTGGCCAGACGTTGTAGGTGCCGCCGGTAATGTATGCCGCCAAATCTGGCGTGTCATTGGTTGTGCCGATATGCAGCACTTTTTCGTTGGCGGCTAGCCGGACAGCTTCACGCCACATCTTCCAGTCCGGATTGACCGTGGTGCCATTGTCAGCTTCGCGGACCACCATCCAATCGGTAGGAGTCAGCAGGCTGTTAGCGGTTTGGCGGGTGTTGCTGATCCAAAGCTTGACCAGTTCGGCGTGGTCTTTCCAGATCAGGTGACCATCAGCGTCGTAACCCCACGCAAAACGCTGATCCCAGGTCGGGGGGTCGGGCACTTCGGTGATGCCGATTGCAGCACGCTCTTCAGGACTGGCAAGCCTCAGCCAATTCCTGGGGTACTGAATGCCCAGATGGGTGAATGCCCGATCAGGTGAAAGTGGCTTGCCGTCGAGAACGAACATGGTTCTAGGTGCGTGGTTTTAGGTTAGCCCGATCAACGTGCGCGGGCGTACTTGAAGGGATTTTCGGCAAAGGCGGCGTAGATGTAGGTGTCGCCAGAGGTGTTTTGTTCACCGGAAGTGCCGCGAATCTTAAACCCATTTGACAAAAGGTCTTTATAGCGGGGAGATAGAGTTGTGCTTTCCGCGCCAGAATCGTTGGGAAGCAATCTATGGGTGGCAACGTTATATTCATCCCTCCGCGAATCATATAGATTCCAAACCTCACCGTTAGTAGTAGCATTTTTTATAAGAAGCCACCCCACTTTGAACCCGGTATAAACGAACGGACCATCAGAGCTGCCGTTGCCGGTGTAGCTGCCGAAGGCGGAATAGCCCTCCACGGGTGTCCAGCAGTAGGCGATCATGTCTCCCTTGTTGTTAAGGAAACCATTGTTAGACACACCGAATGTCGAAGAGCCTACTGTTCCCCAATAGTTAGTCAGCGAACCTGCTGCGACTGTTGACGATAGCAGAATATATTTGCTGCTCCCCAAAGCCGAGTGATAAGCAACCCAATCTTGAGCTACCGTCCGAGATTTTGCAATTATTAATTGGGGAGCTACGCCGAGACCATGGCCGACAGTAGATCCGCTGGCTCCCGCACTATAAGAAACAATCGAAAATCCCGCCGAGATGTTGGCGCGGACTTGCGATGTGATTGTGCCGCTGGTGTTGCTTGCCGTTGACGTGCCAGCGTCCCAGGTCCAGGCGACGTATGGCGTACTTGATGCGTTGACATTCCCGCCCGAGGCATCGTCCAACGAAAAACCTGTTGAAGTAAATCCGTCTAGATAACCGTAAGTATCATTTGTAATTTCAGCGTTAGTGGCATTAGAAAACAATGCTTTTCCGGCGCCGCGTACAGCGTCAAAAAGTTGGTGCCAAGCGGCGGTATTTCTGTTTTTAATCCATACAAAATCAGGCGAGAACCCCAAACCCGAAATTGTCTGCGTGCTGCCATTACCCGTATAAGTCACCACATCCATAACGGTGGATGGGTCTTCAATCGTCGGGTCGTCTAGGTTGGCGGTGCAGAGACATTTGAAGCCGCTGGGGGCGCTTGTATTGGCGAAGGCGCGTTGGCCGAAGTTGCAAATACCTGCGTAATAAGTGACTGCATAAAAACGGTATGTAACACCAGAATTAACTGTTGCAGTTTGATTGCTACCGGCGGCAGGATTTCCGCTGTTATACCAAACCCCATTTTTAGCTACCCAAATTTTATAATTGTCTAAATCAATAGCTATGCCAACGATATCGCCATTGTCATACTTAAAACCAAGATCTGTAACTGTTGTGCTTTTTCTAAATTGTGCATTACCACTTGTTGTTCCAGTGAATACTGATAACGCATTGGTATCGTCAGCTGGATAACCGCTTGCATTTGTTGCATTTTTATCAGTTAAACCAATCGTTTCGCCCGCTGCTGCCAAAGAGGCGTTGTAGGTCCATTCAAAATACCATTTGCCGGACGAAATGCCGAAGGTGGACCCTATAAAACCGTTGCCGGTAATTCCGCTATATTCCAAGTTTCCATTGGAAATCGTAGATGCTCCTACTTTGTCCAGCGGATTGAGCGTGCAGTAATTCCCCGCCAATTCTCCGCCGAGTCCGGTGTCATCAGCCGTGTCGCCGTTCGTGGGCGAGTCGCGGAGGGAGTCAATTCCAGATGCAGGACCAAGGATTGCGCCAGATACTGACGTGCTAAGCGAAACTGTCGGAACAGTAATGCTGGTAGCACTGGGGTCATAAACAGCGGCTAGCGTCCAGCGGACATTGGAAATACGCCCATTGACATAATCTTGAACACCTCCGTTAAAACCAAAAGCACCGATGTAGGTGTCGTATCCGCTAATTGCCGCAAGGCTGCCGCTGTATGAAGTTGTACCAATCCGCGTACCATCGACATAGGTGCTGACCCTTGTGCCATCGCACACAGCTGCCATGTGATACCACTGCCCAGTACTGAAGCTATGGGCGACGTTTAGAGAGAAGTCTCCGCCAGTACCGCTTGCATTACAAAAGAAAGTGGAACCATCAGTTTGAATTGGGACAAAATATTGATTGCCGCCAGAATTGTTCCACTGCAAAACGCATGGATAGCCGCTAAATGAATCAAAATAAACAAACGCTTCTGCAGTCCATGGTTGCCCTGCGCCAGATGGAGCGTAGGCAGAACTTGCGGTAATTTTTAGATACGAACTGCCGTCAAGATCATTGGCTCCGGTGGAATTGGAGTTAATTGTGTAACTGCCTGCTGTAACAGTGCCGTTAGCTGTAAGGCTGTTGCCAGAGTTGATTGCTGTTGCAGTGTTGGTTGTAGTGCTCTGACAGCAAACCAGTTCTGCGTTAGCCGTACCAGTTGAGCTGGCGAGAATGTTATTAACCGTCCAATCGTTGCTGCCGGCGGCGTCATAACCCAGTGCGGCTGCGCTGCTGTTGTCCGCAAAATCAAGGTAGAAACCGGTGCTCCCATAGCTGCCGGTGTATTCAGTCGGGTTCCACACGCCAGTAGTGGCGTCAAACTCACCGAAGTCGGTCAGGATTGTTTCGGTGACACCATTGACTACACGGGTTGTTGTACTAGGAGCAATACTATTTAGGAAATGCATCTCTGCAAGATAACCTCCTAAATATCTAGTGTCATTTTCTCCAATACGATGCGGCAGACTATTAGTGTTCCACTGTGCAACAAAGTTAAGAGACGGATAAGTGGCAACTTGAAAATTTGTTATCTGTATGCCGTTGGCAAACATCTTGACACGATCAGACGCTGGAGAGGAAATTGTTGTGTCATAGGCAATTACAAAATGATACCAAGCTGATGGGTCTCTAAATAGTGGTGCGCTTAAAACTTGAAAATCTAGAAAAGTTCCGTTGTAGTGGAAAACTTCAAGTGCGCCGTCAGTTGACCTAACATTGACCACAGACAAAACGCGCCCTGTGGTTTCTACGCAAAAAATCTGCTTCCTGACGCTACTGCTTTGTAGGGTATTTTTGAACCAAAAAGAAAGGGTCCACTTTTTATTATCTCCGCCACTAAAACCAGACCGTTCAAGAAAAGGTTGATCGTCTGCGTTAAACCGCAGCGAACGTTCAATTTGGTAGCCACCAGCTGGTCCCGCAGCATCCGCAGAAAACAGCAGCGGCGATCCAGATCCAGGGATGCTCATCAGTTCCTCTTGATGTCGGAGATCAGGCGGGCAGTGATGCGAGTAGAGCTATCACAGAAATAAACCAGCGCATCGATTGCGCTAGCTGTTGTCGTCAAAGTTGGTGGGTCGCCGCCGGGAAACACGAAATTCGTTCCGTAAGACAGCGTGCGGCTACCTGTGCCATCCTGCGTGATCAAAATAACCCCGCTCTGACCCGCCACAGCATTGGTTGGGTTAGCGAGTGTCCGGTTGCCGCCCAGCGTCACGCTGTAATTGTTCGACGCCGAAAAATCTGGCGTGATTGTTGCCCCATCCGTCAGCGCAGTAATCGTCCCCCGCTGTGCTGCCGTAAAAGTCTGCGCCGTGCCAAGTGCTGCGCGGCTTGCCCAGCTAAGCGTTCCAGCAGCATCAGTCGTCAGGCTTTGACCGCTGGTGCCATCCGTTGCAGGCAGTGTCCAGGTGACATTGCTGGTAACCGTTGCCGGTGCCTGCAGAGCAACCCAGTTGCTGCTATCGGAATCAGCAAAACGCACATCGCTCTGTGCATTCAGCGTGATGTTGCCCGTGAAGGTCGCGCCGCTGGTGCTGACCAGTCCGAGGTTCGCGGCAGTTACGTCGCCAATCGTGATCCACGCCGAGTTAGCACCGTTGCGCAGCTTCAATAACGCTGGGCTGACCCCGGTATCAATCCACCATTGGTAGGCGTAGGTGGTAGTTGGTGCAGTAGCACCGCTGTTCTGGCTGACGGTTGCCGCCAGGATCGTGTTCAACTCAGCCCGGAAGTTTGCACCGGACTGGTTGGCTAAGACGTAGTCAGTGGCTTGGCTCATGCGATCTGCCTGCCGTGACCCACGGCTTGATAGTCGAAAGTCTTACTTACGATGTTAGCCCCACTGTCGCGGAAGGTCACGGTGAAGCCTGTGCGGCTAATACTTGTGACCGTGAAATAATCACCGGCGTCCATATCCTGCGCCGTGATGCCAACACTCGGGGTGGCATAGAACGCCGTCGGGAAGGTGACGCTATAAGCAGATGCCCCACTCGTCTTATTGCGTTCGCTTTCAATGCGCCGCTGGAACTGAGTGATCACGCCAAGCTCTTCCACCACCACGTTTTGTGCAGCATTGGAGCTAGTGGAAATCATCTTGAACTGGAAGCCGCGACCGCGTGTGGTGTTATTGACGAACGGTTGGAACGTGCTCCACGTTGGCGTGCCAGCAGGATCATCGTTGGTGTGGCGCACATACAGCTGACAGTTGGCAGCGCCAAGGTCATCGCCGTCAATGTCGTCCCAGAGATCAATCAAATCGGTGCGATCATCCCAAGCGTTGCCCGGTTCAAATGCACGGGTCTTCAGGATGTTGCGCAGGTCAATGTCGTAGACACCGCCGAGATCCAACGTTTCATAGAACTCATAGCTGCCTTGCGGGACTGCGCCGCCGATGTAGTCGATCAGACCCAAGCCGTCCCAGTTACCGTCGGTTGCCATGTCGTCAACCAACGTGTCGGAGGCAAGAATCAGCCCGTTTTCGCTGGTGCTGAACGCCATGTTGGTGGCGGTGCCATTGAAGGCGGGGGTGTTGTCTTCCTCGCGATACTGCTGAATTAGGAATGCATCCTGCGGAGCAGGTAGGTCAACGATGACTGTGGCAATGCCTGCGGATTCGTTGCCGGTTGAGTCGATGGCACGAATCATGTAGGTGCCTTCCAGCAAAGGCACGATCTTGCGGGTGCTGCCGCCATTGACTGCAGGCACAATGTCGTTGCCGTCGCCCCAGCCAGCACTGCCGTCAGTTAGGGGGCTATGGCGAATGCGGATTTGACCGCCGATCCGCACGTCAATATCAACGGTCTGCGGCCAGTACAGCTCAGCGTTTTTGTCGTCAATCGGCGCAATAAACAGATCCGGAATGGTTACCGGCGGCGCTGTTTTGCCGATAGCGTCAAACGTTCCAGTTGCAGCATTGCTGCCAACGCGGGCAGAGTTTTCAGTCGTAACTTCAAACTCATAACGTCCGACTTCGGTGTTGCGGATTTCGTATTCAGCTGATTTGGGATACGCCGTCGTCCAGTTGCCGTTTTCCAGCCGATAGCGGAATTTGTACTGGAATGCAGCTGCTACGGACTGCCAGCTAACAACAATCCGCTGGGCAACTTGACCGTTGTTTTCGTACAGGAATTCCTGTGCGGTGATATTGGTGGTTGCCGGAGGCGGCACGTTGAGGTTGGTGACATCCCGAACCGGAATCTCTTGATGCCGCTCCACATAGGCATACTTCTGCTGCAGATATGAAATGCCCGTGATGGCATAGGTCAGACCGTCTTGCTCGCTGACCGTCAGCACACGCCAGAGCGTTGGGCGAACATCGTCAGAGCTGATGACGAATACCGCACCCGGCTGCGGCGTAGATGGCAGTTCCGTTTCAAGGAAAATAATGTTGCCCGAGCTGCTGCTGATCCGGCTGCTGCCAAACGTTCCATCAGGCAGAAGAACACGGATGACAGGATTTAGGTTGCTGGCTGGGATGACCGTTGCAGTCGTGTCGTCGATTGCAATTTGAGTTGTGGTTGCGGTGTTAACCCGACCGCCGCGACGCTCACCGCTGATGACAGGGTCATAGACCTGAACGACATCACCGGGGCGGACAATCACACCAGCATCAGCCGCCACCTCAAAGGCAATCGTGTTGCCCTCGTTCTGATCGGTGTAAAGCATCCATTCGCCAAGGCGGCGAGCTTGACCGCGTGAGGTGCAGGCAAATGCCGAGATGTCAGCTTTGACCACGCCGTATTTGGCAATGGCGTCAACATCTTCGACAACTTCGTATTGGATCTCCCGGGCATCGAGATCCATGTATGCAACCTGCACCACCGTGTGGCGGGTTTTGAGGCTGCTGCCGCTATAGGTGAAGTTGCCGCCGACAACGTTTGCCGGAGTGAAGCAGTAGCTGAAATCGGTAGGACGGTCTTGGCTAAGTGCCAGTGCGCCAGTAGACCAAAACGGCATCGCTCGGAATACCGAGCACATGTCATTGATCAGTTTGTATGCAGCTTCTTGGGTTTGGATATTGACCGAACAGGAGAAGCGGGGTTCGTAAGTGTTGTTGCCGTCATTTAGACCGTGCCTGCCGGTTTGGGGGTCGTAGTCATCAGTGGTGCCACTACGGCCATCAGTTGTGTAGGTGTTGCGAGCCGAGCAGTATTGGCTGGCTTCAAAGAATGCCCATTTGTCGAGATTGGCGGCATTGATATGGTCACCTAAGCCGTAGCGGTTGTTGGTCAACAAGTCCCACAGCACCCAAGCGGGATCTGAGGTCCATTGTCTGCCGCCGTAGGTATAGCCGCCGCTGGTGTTCTCGGTAAATGTGCCGTCCCAAGGCTCATCACGAAAAATCAGAGCGCCACGTCCGTAAGGTCCAATGGCAGGACGGGCATTGCTAGGGATTTGGACTTTGATGCCGCGAATGCGGAATGCACGCTGCGGAATACTTGCAAATTGCTCAGCAGGAAGCACAAAGCCGCACAGAGCACTATTGGGATACCGCAGCTTCGAATAGCGGATTTCGCTGTAAGAAGCCCAATAAACTTTGTCAATTCGGGTTACACCAGAAGGATCACCGTTGGGGGGTTCCAGTGTTTCGCGGACTATGCGGACGGCAAAACTTGTTGTAAACAGGCTGGGATGAACGACATCTACGACAACTGTGCGCTGGTACAGGTCGCTGGTACGACCTGAGATTTGCATTCGGGTGTCGCCGCTAGGGATGCCGCCATAGGAGGGGTCGCTGGTGAATGCACCACCGTCGTATGAAACTTCAATGCGGAAGTTGACCTGCGTTCCACCAAAATCGCCGTTCTGGTAGAAATACTCCAGTCGTGGGACGGAGAACGTGACGCGGACCGCATCGACTGTTGTATCGGTAATCGTGCGGGTTACTGGGCTGCCGTACTGGATTTCAACGCCAACGTTGTAAGCGGTTTCACCTGCGCGGAAGCCACGAATCCAATCCTGTGATTGTTCACCGTAACGGTGGTAGGCAAGAACGCCTTTGTAGTTGTAATCGTCGTCCCGAGGATTAGTGGGATCTGCGCCAGATTGCAGGATGGGTTGATTGTCTAAATAAATATCTTTGAGGGCTGCAGTGTTGTACGCTTCCGTATCGCGCGTATAGTTTTTTGCTGAAGGGAAGCCTTCAATCTCGCCCTCGCTGAGCAGATCAAGGATCCGCGCGTACTGCGAGTTATTTAAATTGTCGCGAGAAATTAAAGGCATGATCAGTACACCGCCGATTCAGGATCATCAGTCAAGATTGCGGCAGATACAGTGACACTGCCAACAATCGTTTCACCGTACACAATCGGGACTGGTACGCCCTGTCTGCTGACGTTTTGAATCCCGCTGAAGTTATATGACTTGCGGGGATCTTGACTGCTAAACGTTTCGCCAAGACCTGCGCTAACGCCTAGCTGCGGGACTGGACTTATCAGTTGAGCGACGCCGCCAAGTACCAATGATGCGCCGATGGTGCCAATTGCAACGGCAGCAGATCCACCGATTGCACCAGTTACACCTAATCCCAAAAAGCCGCCTGCCACTGGACCAAGGATGATTGCAGCGGCGATAAGAGCAACGCCAGCCAAAATTTTCCCGACACCACCAGCACCAGCCATTACAGGCACAATTTTGATTTCCTCTTCTGCTCCAATCGGGTAGTGAAGCTGTTCAGGTTGGTCGCCAATATCTAAAGCGTTATTTGATATCAGCACTTTGTAATACTGGTCCGACATGTGGCTGCGAACCGTCGGAAAATTTGCCAGCAAGAAACGGACAGCCTCGGCGGGGTTGGCAACGTCAGCCTGAAAAACGCGGCGCTTCAGGAATTTTGCCAGCGAGCCATAGACCTTGATCTTGCGCAGCATCGTCAAATCCGGCTGATGTGACGCAGGACTCGCCCTGTGATCTCTTGATAATAGCCGCCATAAAGGTCGCGGCTACTGAGGCGACCTCGGACGTGCTGCAAAATCATCCCATCACCCAAATACACCGCACAATGGCTTAAGCCTTTCGTGCCAAGTGCCATCAGCAAGGCATCGCCTTGGCGTAATCCATCAACACGGTCAATATCTTTGAATCCCGTTTCCTCGTAGCACCGCTCAAACAGCGGGTCAGCGTTGAACGCATCTGGTGTTGCCGGACGGTCCCAGTCGCGTAACTCCAGTGCCCACTCCTGCTGATACCAGTCACGCACCAACGTCCAGCAGTCGCTAACGCCCCATACCCAAGGTCTGCCAACTAAAGGCGCTTGGTAGCCGCAAGGCTGATATGTCGCCCACGTTTCCTCGTGCGGCTGGACGATGTGCCACAGCAAACCAGATTTTTCGGCAGAGATTTTGTCGGCTTCGCTTGGCTGGGGTGAGCAGTTGGGATGGCTGTGCACTACAGCGACAATTTCGCCTGCATCCTCCGCGTCGGCGTAGTCTTCTGGATCAAGCAGGAATTGATCCATCTCCGGTTGCAGGTTTTTGCATGGCCGGTAGCGCTCGCGCCCTTTGACCACAACCAGCAAGCCGCAGGCTTCACGCGGTGCTTCGGTTTTGGCGTGCTCCAGTGCCGCCGTTTTCCACTCACTCATCCGACGTAAGTGCCAAGTGATGGGAAGCTGCCGAAGGGCACGCCTTCATCGGCATTGGGGTCGAACCGCAGTTCGCAACTACTTAGGCGTTTGCCGCACACGTCATCTGCAGCGCTACTTACAGTGTTGTCATTGACATCGAAGTAATTGCTGCCGGTGTAGCCGCATTCGGTGCTGCGGTATTTCCACTGGCAGATGTTGGCGATGCACTGGCGCTTGGGTGCCCGAACATTCGCTAAGTCGAAGGCGCTGACCAGCTCAAACTCAACTACGTCGCGGTTCTCGGTAACCTTGCGATCCACATAGAAAATTTCCCGTGGCGCTTCGGCAGTGGGGTCAGGAGTGCCGTAAGGGTTGGTATCTCCGGGGAAATTGACTGCATCCAGATACCGCGCCATCGTGCGAATCCGCGTCAACTTCGCACCGCACAAGTCGTTGCCGGGGTTGGTTGCGTTGATCTCGATCATGATTAACGACAACAAGCTGAACAGGTTTGAGACCCGCACCTTTGGACGCGGAAGCTGACCATTGCCCAAATACTCAAACCCGTCAATTTCGATCGGATAGCGGGTGTATTGGTTGCCGTTCCAAGTGACGCCTGTGTTTGGCGTTTTAAGGGTCAAACCGGCGTGAAAACGATACGTCGAATCAGCACCATGCAATGCGGCAAACGTTTCCAGCTCATATAGGTCAATGATCGCCGTGGGCGAGAGGTCAGATAACTCCGGTGCAACCGCACTGACCGACAACCAAACGACAGTGTTGTCGTTGACCTCTTGGCTGCCAATCGTTGCCCAAACCGGTTCACTGCTGCCGCTTGTACCAGCAGTCGTACACCGGAAAACCAGTCCCGTTCCAGGGGTCGTTGTTGGACGGACAACATCCCCTACCGCGTAGGAGTTACTCGCCTGCCATGCGGTGTAAGCCATTTACGGTTCGAAGACTTGGCGGAAACTGGCTGAAATCGTGGCGCGGTTCACGTAAGGGATTGATTTGGTCCATTGATCGCAACGCCACTTGTAAGCAGTTGACTCACCAAGAGGGGTCCAATCAAAGGCGTCGCCGTCATTAGCGCGAGCGTCGAGGAACGCTTCAATCGTGTCGGCGTCGGTTTCGGAAACTTCCCAAGTCAAATTCCAGGTTTTAGGGTTCTGGTTCAAGCCGAAGCGCAGCACCTGTTCGTAGCCGTCGCCAAACTTGACGACGCGATTCGTTGGAGCGCTGGACTTTTGGGCGCCGTAAGTTGGTGTTATCGAAGGGAACGTAGCCATTAGGCGAGGAGACCTCCCGGACGCTTCTGCTTAATCAATTCTGCCTGCACTGCAGCACCAATGGCACGTCCCAGTTGAGCGGCGTCAGGCTGGTTGCCTTGGACATTGGTGCCAGAAGCATCAACGTTCACGGTGACGTTTGCGCCGCCCATTCCGTGGTTTGGAACGATATTCCCTTGGGCGCCAGGGACAAATAGCTCAGGGCCTCGTTCTCCTACGAGGTAGGGCGATCCGGCGGATACAGAGCCGCCGCCGGCACGTTTTCCGAATCGACCGCTAAGGATGCTAAGCAAGCCCACACCTTGACCGGCGGGATCACCGGCATCTGCAAGAGTATTTAGACCAAAGCGGAACAACGCACTTGCCATAGTCTGTAGTGCGTTGGCAAGACTCTGCCGCCAAGAGTCAGTCGCAAAAATTAAATCTTCAAATACCTTTGTTGTGGATATACCAAGCTGGTTTACAAGATTGTTCAGTTGCTGCTGCGCTTCGATCTGCTGGTTCTTAATGTCTAAAAGCCGGAACTCCGCGTTCGCTTGATCTGCAGCATTTTCAACACCGTCTTTCTCAAGTTCCTGAATACGCAGGTTCAGCTCATAATCACGTTCGCGGCCTTGAATTTCCGCGGCTAAACGATTGATCCGTTCATTACTACCTCCAAGAGCTTGATCACGTGCATCATTTATACGCTGTTCGACCGCTGCAATTTGATACGCGGCCTCTAAGCGAGCTCGGTACTTCTCTACTTGTAGACTTTGCAGTTTGGCCGCCTTCTCTTGAGTGGGAATGTCCTCAAGAGCCACGTCATTTTCTTGTTTACGAATATCCAAAAGTTTTAAAGTTTGATTAAGTCTAATTCCAGTAATTTCATTGCCCCGCAATTCTGCTTTGTACAGGTCTTTCTGTACAGTTGTCTGGTCTACAAGTAAGACATAGGCGTTTTGTAACTGCGCCAGCTGGCTCTGACGTTCTTTACCACGCTTAGAGTCCGTCATTGACTGCGTAAGCTGGTCCTCTAGCTTTACTAATTCAGTTTCTTGGTTTAAAGCATCTTGAATACGTTTTAGGTCCGCCTTTAGTTTCTCTTCAACGCCCTTGCCTCTGTCTTTAGCTAGCTTTTCTGGGGAAATATCTTTTAGACGTGCGACAATCCTATCGAGACCTGGGATTTTTATACCACCGATCTGAAAGCTTTGTAGATATTGTGTTAGTTGTGCGGCAAGTACAACGGCCTGTGCGAGTCTCCCGCGAACTTCATCCCAGAAGTTGACTTGAGAGGCTACAGCAACCCGACTCTTAATACTCTCTTCCGTTACAAGTGCCAATAGTTTTTTCTGTGTGCCAACAGCACCGTTAACTTTCAGATCTAAGAGCAGAGTTTTGGCCGCTTCGTTTCCGATAACTTTGCGTAAGCTCACTACAGCTTGTAGGGCCTTCTGCTGATTGACAGCTGCAGCGGCAATAGCCTCAAAGGTTGAAGCTTCGCCTACACCAGTGAAAACCCCTACAAGGGCCTCTCGGATTTTTCCATCTTTAAATTGTTTATAGGCGCTTAGTAAATCTAAAACTTCGTCCGTTTCAATGCTGAGAGCAGATGCAAGTCCGCGTACACTTGTAGCTGTTGTTTGTGTTGCACTTCCAGTATTTTTAACGCTGGAATTTAGCGCCAGTAGCTGTTTGTCTAGCCGGTCTGCTTTATCAATAACGTCTCCTATTGCCGTGCCTACGATGGACAAAGCAAAACCAAAACCACCTCCCAGTAATCCACCAGCCAAACCACCTGCTGCGCCACCCGCAGCCGCGCCACCACCTTGTCCGAATAAAAGAGGGAAGCCGCCACCGATTAGTCCACTGCTGATAGCGCTACCAAAATCGGCTTTTGCGCCTAGGCGACTGAGCATTCCGGGGGCTCTTTGTGGGCCTATAGGTGCTCCATACTGATTAGATGTTGGTACGGGCGTCTTCAGTAACTCGTTGTTTACGGCTTTAATTCTTAAAGCTAATTCTTTATATTCTGCGGAACCTCTATCTACTATCGCTATAGTGTCTTCTAGTACATTAGTATAGGTTAATAAAGCGTTAGTTGTATTTGCTGGTTTGAAGGACAGTAAGTCCTGTAAGGAAGAGAATGCCCCAAATGCGGGACCCCCTGCCCCCGGTTTTGCCATTAAGGCAAAGGTATTAGCGACTGTTTGTGCCTCGGTATTAAACCTCTTTAGTCCACTAAGGGCGGCACTAAAGTCTGTTTTGGCGATTGCTTGAGTAAAAGTAGTCCATTCGCCTTTGCCGAATTTTACATTCGCCCGGTATGCGCGAAACTGAGCACTCTGCTCCTTTAAGGCAGAACTGCCCTTGGTAATAACGCCCGTAAATTCACTAAAGGACCTAGCGGCCTCTAATGCGGCCTTTTTGTTTGCATTTATTTCATCCTTTGCGGCTCTACGGGCGTCGGCTACTTTCTTTTGTGTACTTACGCCCGATTCTTGTATTCTGGCTAGATCTTTTTCAATCGATCTCAGCTCTTTTAGTTGCTGAGTAAGCCTAGTCAGATTACCTGACTGTACGTTTACGCCGATATTGATGCCATAGTCGGCCATGGCTGAACGTACTGTTACTGCTCAGCCAAGTCTATCGCGATCCAGCGACTCTGGCCCCACGACCCGTTCTGGCACGATCCATTGCCTTTTCTTCCTCTTCACCCTTAAGGGCGTAGTAGGCAGCCCAGCCAACTAACTCTTCTTGCGTTAAGTCACGAGAAAGCTGGGCGACCGTCATGCCCAATTCCTGTGCGAGGAAGTAAATAAAAAACCAATCCCTCTTAGCTTTTTAGATCTGCCTTCGCTTCCTCCACCTTTTGGTCCGTACCGGAAGTCAGCATTGCTAGCTGGATTTCTTGGAGGACAGTTGCGTCGACATCGCGGCGAAGAGCAGCGCGGTCACCGTCGGAAAACAGACGCTTACCCTCTTTGTCTAAGGCTTTCTGTACCATCAAATTAAGTGCAAAATCACCAGCATCATCGGATTCCGTGCGCTTTTGAATCGACTCTCGCTCTGCGATCGTCAGAGGATGCCAAAACACCTCGAGTACGACCTCGCCTTCGACTTTGACTTCGTGCTTGTAAAGCTGGCTGACGCCAAACTTATTCCTTAGAAGTTCTGCAGCTCGCATGGGATGCTGTTGTTTAACCCTACAATACTATCCTACGCGGTCGCCGTAAACTGGCATGAAATTACGCCTATGAAGTGGGACCTATCTTCTACATCCAGTGGTGTGGGGCCGACGATGTCTAAAACTCGAGGTTTTGCGCTGTAGGTGTCGGTATAGCCGCTGGCGTTCACAGAAGTTAGCCCATCGATCACAGCTTCACTAATCGCAGAAAGCACCGATGTGCCAGCAGACTTTGGCACGTATACATTGCACTGGATCGTTCCTGCGTAATAATCCTGCGCAGCACCTTGGTTTTGGAGTGTTGCTTGGCCAAAATTTACCGACATTAAAATGTATTTCTCGCTTTTACCTGGCCGCGTGAAAGCGACGTTGTCGTAAACCATCCGTACATCACCATCGGCGCTCGAGACAGCGTCAGTTACAGCCTTTTCAAATGCCGCACGAGCGTTGACGAGAGTCATGATCAGATCTCCGTATAGCCAATATACGTCTTACCGGCAGTCGAGCCAAATACACCTTCTTTCGCCGCAGAAGCGATAGAGATACGTGGCTTACGCTCCCTAAACTTTTCCTTAACAAGACGAGCCATTTCAGGGCCTTGTACAAAAGCCTGAACTTTACCGCTTTCTAATGCATAAATTGCGTATTCGGCACTATTACCAATGTAAACTCTTCTCTTGTAGTTAAATTGCTGGGGCGGATAAAAGCGTGCTTTAATCTGATAATTTGTTCCTTTTTGTTTGCGTAAATCACTCCAGGGAGTGTAATCTTCGACCTTGTCTACCGGTTGGATCGGAGAGGACGCGGCCTTCCAGCTGGAGGCAAAAAAGCCGGTGTAGACAGGACTGCGCTTTTTAGTTGCTAACCGTCGCATTGTTGTACGGATCAGATCGTTGAAACTTGCCTGTATATGAGCCTCGAGGTCAGGCATGATCTGATCTATTGCTTTTTGTTTGGCCATCAGAAGCGCACCAGCAAGATGTATAGGTACTCTTGGCCGCCGCGATAGGTTTTAATGTCAGTAATCTGCGCGGTGCAGCTGGTTCCGGCGTAGGTAAGTGTTATTTGGTCCTCAAAAGTTGGTTGATTATTACCGATCAGATTGGGGCTGATATACAGCTTGGCCTGGCGTTCTTCGCGGCCTTCCTCTTCTTGGGAGACAACAAACTCAACAGGCACCTTGATGCTGCTATAGCTGGTGTCTGTTGTCGTTAATGTCCCAGTTGCATAGTCGTAACTGGGAGATGATTTGCGGGTATAGGTGATGCTGGTGTCGAGGGCTGTGCCAAAGTCCGCGACCAAGGTTTTGGCCACGTTTTTGAACAGGGTGTCGAGTGTGCCGGCCATAATTAGCCCCTCACAACACGTACTTGATAGCTGCCGCTACCTCCAAGGCAATAAGCGCCAAGATAAGACTGCAGCCAAGGATAAACATCGAAGACGTTATTGACGGTGCCGGTTGCTTGGCTCTTGGTGTTGTACTTGACCTCCATTTCGCCGAGCTTGACTTGCTCGTACAGGCCGGTGTCACCCGTGGTTCCGGTGATGGCATCGGTGTCGTTGGCTAGAGCGCGTGCCAGCTCGTAGGCGGCGTACTTGATGTCGGCGGGGATGGCGCTGCAAGTCAGCTCGACTTGGTCAACGTGGTAGTTATTGCGCGGCCACTTCAGGGCTTGGTCGTTATCGCAGCGGTCGCCGTAGAAATTGAGGCTGTCGATCCAGCGGGTAGCTGAAATCAGGGAGCGGTTCTTTTGGTCGTCGGTTTTGTCGTCCCAGGTGGAGGAAGCGGGGACGGTTTCGAAATATGAGTTGGCCTCGGCCAGCGTTACATAGCTGTTGGCCGTCGTACTACTCAATGTGGCGTTAATAGTGGCTGCCACAACTACGCAAACTATTTCTCACAGTGTAGCGGCAATAAAAAAGCCCCACCCGAAGGTGGGGCCGTATCCCTCGTATCCCTAAGAAAGTTAGGGGATAGCGGTGGTGTCGAGGGGAGTGTTGACGATGACTTCGACCATGGGGATCAGGTCGACGTCGTAGGTGGCGCTCCAGTTACCAGCGGTGGCCAGGGCGGCGTTGGTCGGGTTGTCAGAGCCGGAGGTCCACTTGGTGCCCATCACGTGATAGACCGAGTGGTAGTCAACCGAAAGAACGTCCTGCTTGGACAACACGTTGCGGTCGGCTTCGATCCGCAGGTCCTGTTGGACGCCTTCCAGGATGCTGCCGCCCTTGGCGAGGAAGCAACGGAACTCGCTGACGTGGGTGGAAGTACCGGGGCGAACGGTGTTCACCGCGGGATCCATGATCACGCGCATACCGGCGAATTCGCCGATGGCACGAGCGCCGACGCCCACGCCGCCGCCACCCCAGGTCACGGCGCCAGAGGCAGCCAGTGCAGAGGTCGAGAAGGTCAGGAGGCCAACCTGATACAGGTAGAAGCCAACCGAGGGGTGGACGACCAGGGTGTCCAGCTCGTCACCACGCTCGCCCAGGGCTGCACGAGCCTCGGCAACCGTGGCGGCGGTCAGGTAGTTGGCTTCGGTTTGACCGGAGGTTGCGCCAACTGCTTTGTCCAGAGAGTGGGAGGACAGAGCGGTGCCGAACAGACCAGCAAGCTGGGAGAACAGACGGGCGCTGTTCAGCTTGTTGATGGCGTCGGCCAGCTGGTTGCGGATGTGAAGCATGGGGTCTTCCCCAGCCGCGAGCATCGCCACGTCGTCCACTGCATACGCGAAACCGCGATGGCAGATGCTGGCGATTTGGGTGGCGGTCCCGATCTTCTGGGGAGTCAGGTAACCAGCGGTGCTGGTGCCCCAGGTAGCGGTGCCGTCCATGATCTCCTCAGTGGGAGACACGGGGTTGAACTCGGGGACTTGGATGCGGGTGCCGCCTTCGCGGGCATCCAGCAGGGCGTTACGAACAACAGCGCCGCTCTTCAGGAAGAGGCTGCGCTCCTTGATCGCCTCAGACACGTAGGTGCTGAGATTATTGCGCTTGACGATGTCCGCCAGAAGGACACCGCCG
>Ga0222715_10001785_pt1 | contig 20178 bp, 45 predicted proteins | sample C33_9DmetaG_FD_165056 | JGI IMG/M metagenome (GOLD analysis project Ga0222715, IMG submission 165056) | Estuarine water microbial communities from San Francisco Bay, California, United States - C33_9D | ecosystem: Environmental > Aquatic > Marine > Unclassified | place: USA: California... | reverse complement strand
CTTCTGAATCATATGGGTGGTCTAAATCTTCGATATCATCCCAATCTTTTGCGTATAAGAATACACCGACTGGGTCATAATCTTCGTGTTCATAATCACCAATCAAATAACAATCTTCTTTGATATCGGTTATAACTTTTGTTAATCCTTCGAGTAATTGTTGTGGAACTGAATATGCTGCTCTGAGAATAAATGTTCCTTCTTCAGCACCTTCATCCATATAGAACTCTTCACCATTAACCCACTTAGGGCCCATCATCTTGTCCCATTCTTCGTTGGTAGGAAAATCAGTTTCTTTGTTCCAATTTTCTTTTTCGTTATCATAGGAAAAGTTCTTCCCATAGATACGATTGATTAACTCAATAGAATTAACATCATAACTACCTTCACTTGGTGTGAAGATTTCTTTTAGTTTTTGATAAACTACTTTGTTGGCTTTCTTAACCGTAACAAAGGATGTCATTTCACTTGCCATAACTATATCTGTTTATTTAAAACTGCTCTTAAGTTAAGTTCTTTTGTAAGTTCATTAACTGCTGAGATTAGATGCATGAGATTGTGTTTTATTAAACTATCTGACATATCTTTATCTCCATAGATTTTTAAACTATTGTGTGCAATTTCTACACTTGATTTTACTTCTTCTATATCCATAACTTATGCTTTATCTACTGAAGTTTCTCTTACTTCAAATCCACCCATCTTTCTCCACTCATCATTTGGTTCACCTATATCCAACCACTCTTGTGCGTATTTATCACGAGTATCTGAATACACATCCATATCACAAGATTCGAATGTTAAACCATAAGCAGCATCTTCACCATAAACTTCTTTATTGGTTTCATCTTCAGCCCAGTCGTAGTTATATAAAACATTCTCTTGTAAATAATCTAACAGTTCTTTTTCTGTTTCACCCTCATAAGGAGGTACACAATTACGAAGTTTTTCTACATTAACTTCGATTGGTTCAGAAGCTTCCCATTGGGTAAACCTCTCACATTTTCTTACATAAACTTTACTCATTTTAATTAATTGATTTTAAAATTTCTAAGATTTTTAGTAGTAATACTACGTTAGTTACCAACAAAGATATTGCGGTAACTTGTACTAATTTAAACCAAAATGGTTTTTTTAAATATGATATTATTTTCATGTTTACAAATATACGAAATTATTTTTAATTATCCAAATTTATTTTAAATAAGATAATACTTTTTCTATGGTATCAACATCACTACCTGATTCTTGTCCATAGTTACCAAATCCTTTAAAAGCAACAAAAGTTGGTATGTGTGTAAACTCTACCAAATCTCTGCTATTGGGAAACTTATCAGCATCAACGTAAAGAAATGGTATATCTTTATTTTCATCTGATAGTTTTTTGAATATTGGATTAGCATCATCACAATCACCACACCAATCTGCTCCAATCATTACTAACGTTGATTCGTTTTTATCCAAAATTTCTTCCAAGTTATCTTCTTGTAATTCTAAAAACATAATACTTTTTTATTTTATATAGATAAGTGTCCTAATTTTTCGTGTATTCGTTTCATGTGTTTACATGGGGTATATGCTCTAAAAGAACGAGCAGGACATTCACAATCAACAATCTTATAATCAGTAACTTTTACTTGGTAGTAAGATAACTTACCAGTCTTTTTATTTCGAGAACCCATTTCTCTGTAATACCAACTATGATTTTCCATAACCAACAAATTTATAAGGAACTGCATCTCTAACAACATTCTGTTTAACTGCATAATCCCATTCATCGTTTAACCAATAGTTCTGAACCATAGTGATTTCTTCTAAACAAGATTCGTACATTTCATCGATATCATATCCACTACCGAATTTAATACCACCACATAGTGTTACTAATTCGTTTATCTTTTTTTTGTTTTTAGATGAATATGCTGATTCAAGTTGATGTTGAATTTCATCTTTCATTAATTCAGAAACCTTGTCATTGTATTCATACATTTCGGTTGACCAAGGTTTTGTTATTTTAGGTTTTATTAATACTTTCATATCTTAATTATTTACTATGTAAATATACGAAAAATATTTGAATTATCCAAACTTTTTTATGAAATATTCAAATAATGAATTTTCTGAATATATTTTATTCATAAACTCATTGTGCAGTTTTGTATTCCATTCTTTAATAATATTATAGTTTTCATTAAACGAAGAATTAAAATCTATAATAAAATTATTAATTAATTCTGGATTAACAGATATAGTTTTGATATCATCTTCAAATGGGTATGCTTCAATATCAAATATAGTATATATCATATTAAGTGTATTATAATTTGTAGGAATGAATGGTATATTTGCTAATATCAATCCATATGTTTTCTCAGTTAACCAATCGAATTTTTGCTTATTTACTTTATCTGAATGTGTTTCATCTAATAAAACTATTTTAGATTTTGGTAAAACTCTGAAAAAATAATCTAAATCAAAATTAAAATCATCAGGTCTTGGATGTATTTTTAATAGGTTATCAAAATCATAATGACCTATCCAATCATTTAATTGTGTATATTTAATCGATTTGTTATATTGTTCATTTTTAAAATGATTTATAAAACAAAAATCGTTATTAGATAGTAGGTTTCCAAGTGAAATTCTAAATTTATTTTTTCTTAATATAAAATATCCAAATCTATATTCATGATTCATATTATCATATATTGATTTAAATTCGTAAAACCAACGGATTCCTGCTATTTTATTCCATTTAAAAATAGTTTGTGAAAATAAATAATTTGTATTTTCAGAAAAATTATCTGTAAATAAAGTATTGTATTTATTATTTGCTTCTTCAAAAGCTTTACAATATTCTCCCTCAATTATAATTGCGTATTCTGTAAATAAAGAATTTGGTAATGATTCAGTTAAATGAATTTTTTCAAAAAAGTTATAATAAGTTATATTTGGGTTTTTAGAATCAAATTCTATTTTAAATTTATGATTTTTATAAACTACATCATATAAATTTTCGTTATATGATAAAACCTTTACATTATGAAATAAAACATCCCAAGTGTGTTTGCTAAATTTATTTGCAATCCTTAATTCAAGCATAATTTAATTTGAAACAATTATTTCACCAACATTCCAACTTGGAATATAATACCTAAATCCATGTTCATCTAACATATCTTGAACTAATCTACCCATCTTAGATGAATTACCCACAATGATTCTACATTGGAATAATGGGTCTTGTGATTCCATCAACACAAAGTTTTCAGCTGCAAATACAGCTTCATCGTGAGTGAATCCATGTAAATCTAATTCGTTCATTTTCCTGGCCACAAACCTTGTATTAATAATATTCCCATGGCTAATAATAATTGTGCACCAATCTTCCATGTTATTCCTTGGTTAAAAAACCAAGAGGTAAGAACCGCATATACAAATATACCAATTGAAAATCCTATGAATCTATTAGACCATATTGCTCCATCAAATCCTTCAACAGTATATTTTGTTCCCATTAAAAATAACCATGTAAGTGGTATTGATAATACATACCAACCCCACCATGTAGGTCCATACTCTGTATATTTGAATTGTAGGTTGTGTTGCGCCCATGCACCACCTTGTGCAAAGAAAGTTAAAAATGCACCAATTAGTACATAACTCCAATTTATTTTATCCATTTATATTATATTTTTTATAATTTTATTTTTATATATTTGATTATGTTTTATTATTTTTCTATAAAAATATATTTCAGTTTTCATATATTTTTCTATAACATTGTATTTTTCATGTTTTTTTAAATACGGATATAAAACATTAATCATTTTACTCCAATTATGATTTCTGTGTGCTTCTGTTATTTTAAATTTTTTAGATTTGGTATCGATACCTAATATATTAAAATATTTAGAAAGATGGCTTGTATCAATTATATCAACATTATTATTTTGTATAAATTCATGAATTTTTTCATGATAATTATTACTTAAAGTTGGTGAATTTTTTGCATCAATAAAATCTATAACAGAATTAATTATATAATCAATAAACTTGTCTAAATCAGGTAATTTTATTTTATCTATATCAAGATAATATTTTCCTTTATTCAAAAATACACTATTTTTTAAATTGTTAAACAAGACTAAAGTATCTTTATTTTTAAAAATATCTAAATCAAATCCATCTTTGTGCTCTACATCACTATTGATAATATGATGTAATTGCTTAAACGTTCGTTCTATTATGAAACTTTTTATTCTTGATATTGGATTTCTAATTAAAATATGAGTTTTTAAATTTTTTGATTTGATAATTTTATCATCTAATAATATGTTATAATATATATCATCTTTTTGTACTTCTATTGGTTTATCATAAAACATAGTGATAAGACTAGAGGCTATTTTTCTATCAAATAAAATGTAAATATTTTTCTTAGAACTATACGAACCTATTAAATATCTATTTATCATATCTATTAAAACCAATCTCTAAATGGATGCGTTTCCATTTCGTACTGTCTTTTTTTCTCCTCTATTTCTTCTAATTTAATTTTTTTCTCTTCCTCCGTTTCAGGTGGAGGGGGCGTATCCCATTGAATTGAATTTAAATAAGATTTATAATCACCTTTATGAACTACCCAAAGTTGGTATTCCATGATTTGCTGAGGTGTTTTATATTTTTTAGAGTAGATATCCGATTCTAACTCATATGGGTCATCGTAATCAAAATCCATTAAAATAAATTAGAAGTAGTTAATATTGGAAATTGTAATGTATATCGTTTCCCCCTTTTAATTTCAGAAACACCATGTGGTATTGTGGCATCAAGTATATTTAAGTTACCTTTTTTTAAATCAATTATATCTCCATTTAAAGTAAAATCTCCACCATCGAATTCATCTGAGTTAGATACCAATACTAATCCTGTTCTCCATCTTGGATATTCAGTAATGTTATCAACATGAGGTTTCAAATACATACCCTCTAAATATTCTATTATTTGTATCCAATGTCCTAATTTATATGAAGGACCTAAAATACTAATTAACTTAGTTTGTAGTGATTCAATAACTTCTTTTTGTAATTGAGAATTATCATAACTCTTATCAATAGGAATTTTATAAACGTTCATTACGTTTTTATTATAATTACGAAATTGTTCAATACCAATTTTTTTTACATTTTTAATATAAAATTCACATTCAGATTCAGATAAAAATTTGTAATTATCCATTATTTTAACCATAAATTATAAACATAATCATAAGAAGTTTTAAGGTTCTCAGCTAACTTAGCAAATAACCTTTCTCTGATTATACTATCACCTACACCGAAGTAATTGTAAACATCACCTCCGATAAATAATTCATTTAACAAACCTTCAAAGTTCGCATCATCATTAATTTCAACACCCAACTCATCAGTTGGATAGTTTTTCAAATAAAATTCTTTAAGTGTCATAGTTTTAAGTTTTATAAATAGTTTGGTCCGTAAAATTCCCACTTATCAGTTCCATCAAAAATGTTACCTCTTGAATGTTTAGCGGCTTGTTGCCAAGTGGCTGGTTTCATCAAATCACCTTTCTTAATTGGAACACCTTTGTGTTCTCCTTCGAACATGGAAACAAATGCCCATACTGAAGTTCCATCGATAAGTTTCATGAATTTATTTCCTTTTTTAACCTTTAGGGGTTCGTAGGGTTTGTGAGTGAAAGTCTTATCCCAATAATCCTTTCTTTGTTGGTCAACTTTTTCTAACCAGATTTCAAATTGAGTTTTCATATCTTTTATATCTTAATCATTTACATAGTAAATATACGAAAAAAATATGAGAAATCCAAATATTTTAACAATTATTTTTTTAAATGATTTGTCATATTTTCTAGCCACAATTCTGATAATTCTTTTTGACAATCTACTTTATAGTGGTGATGCTCTCCTTCTTCAAGTAAATCGAATTCTTGTAAAACAGCTAAGTAAGATTGTTGATTTCCCCACATTATATGATTTGCGGTTTCTAATTCTGTTGGAATATCTATCATTTCAATCCATCTACCATTTACTCCCTTGGTTATATTTGAAATAAAGCAAGAAGTAGTTGGTATTCCTTTATTGTGTAGATTTTTTATTATAGGATTAATAATATTTCTAAAAAGTTTTATTGTATATTGTTTATTAAATCCATCTGATTCATTTATTAAAAACTGCATATACTCGTTTGTTTCAATACCATGTTCTTCATAACTTTTATTTGGTTGAGTATATATTTGATTAAAACTTTGTACTTTATGTTCTTTATTAACAAATGATGTTCTTGGAAAAAAACTCCAATTAAACATAATTCTATCTCCCTCTTTTATATAATTTAAATGTTCTATTAAATCATATAATATCAAATCGTTTGAATTACCAGCTACACACATATGCTTTAATTCTAAATTATAATAATCTGCTATATACGAAGAAAATCCTTTAGGAGCAGTTCCCCATAATCCAAATGAATCGCCAAAATGCCAAAGAGTATTACCCATTCCACTTTTGTCCAAAAAATTCATAGTTCTTTTTTACATACTCATCTGTACCATCTTTTTCAATAGCATAATGTTCATCGGGATATATAGCATCCACAGGGCATTCAGGTAAACAAGCACCACAATCTATACATTCTTCTGGATTAATATAAAGTTGTTTACCTTGGATGTCCTCTTTTGACATTCCCTCAACTTCTTTACCTCTACCATTAATATCAATAGGTCCATGAATACAATCCACAGGACAAACATGAACACAGGCGGTATCACAAGTACTTACACAAGGACTTCCAATTATATAACTCATAGTTCTCCCATATCAGATAATTGTTGTTGTAACAAATCTCTTCTTTCTATAATTTTACTAATAAGAGATTGATATGCTTTACCAACTCTATTTTCAGATTGTAGTTTAAGATAAGTATGAATTTGATTATTAAGTTCTTTCAAATCTTCTTTCATTTGAGGTATGTTAATTTTTTCTTCTTTCACCTATATTTTGTTTGTGTGATTTTGTATTTGCATCTATGTGTGATTTTATTATTGCACATAGTTCATACTCTTCTACTGATTCATTATATGATAATAAATATTGTACCCAATTAATATCAAACGCATCTACGAATTGAGCTATGTGTTTATCACCATAATGTATATATTGTTTAAGATATGCTTGAGTAATATCTGCTAAATCTTCATCAGTAGGTTCACCAAAGAATTCCCTCCACTCTTCTAATGATGGTGGAAATTCAAGATGTCGAACCATATTGATTTTTAACATTTCTTTTTCTCTATCTCGTAATCTATCAAAGTATGAATTTCTATGGTTACCATCATCCCCATTGAATTCATCTTCGTTATCATCCCAATTGTTAAAGTTCATAATATAGTATTTCAATTAATTTTGATTTATTATTCATTCCTTAGAATCTTATATGAATTAATAAGTTCTACATATGCATTTGTCTCACTATCTATGTAATTATTTAAATATGAGTTTACTTCTGAATGATTCTTCGCATATAACCATTCTAATAATTTGTCTACTTTATCATATAAATGTTTGTTTGATGACATGTGATTAGTGTTATGCCAACTTACTTTAGATAAATCTTCTAATACTATATTTTTACTAAAAGAAGTATTTAAAAAATCAATTACATCATTATGATACCAACTCAAATGAGTATCTGTTTTCATTATTTTAAGTAAAATATTTTCTACTTCTTCAAACGAATTAAAACTACTAAATTTACTATCAACAAAAAATAATTGAGCAAGGGCACTTTTTAATCTTTCTAAGGGATTTCTTATAACAACATATTTTTTAGACATTAATGGTCCTGTTACGATAAATTTTTTTATTTCAAAATCATTATATACACTATCGGATATGTTACTATACATTTCGGAATTTTCAAATTTAAATTCTTTTTTTTCCTTTTTTATATCTAAAGTAAAATCTGCCATTGTACAAATAAATCTACTTGCTATCTTTGGAGCACAAATTCGTATTTCTGGTATTCTATCCCGATTTTCATTTCTAATCGTTCTTTTGTATGCATGGTATGTAATATACATCATTCTATTTTAAGAAAAAAGATACAACCCATAACCAACTAATAGGTTAAAGTTGATAACCACCAAGTTCCATTGTTTAGCTAACCAAACTTGTGGTAGGGATAGAACCGCACCAATCAAGTAAGTATATGCCCCAATGTTATCGTAGGGGAGGAGGTAAGGGGAACTCATAATAAAAGCAGAACCCATATACCCCAATCGGTTTCCCAACCTCTCTTGTGGTGATAATCTTCGTTGGTGAACTAACAATCTAAGGAATTTTCTCCAATATCTCGTTTCACATTTCAGACAAGTTTTCTTATCATCGTGTTTAAATTTGGAATATCTCTTTTCCTTTCCACAAACATTACATTCTCTTCTTTGTTCCATAATCGAGGTTGTTAATATCTTTTTTATATTTTTTTAATTTATTTTTTCAAAAACGCAATAGTTATAGACACTCCAGACAACTTAAAAAGAAAAAGGTTGAAACAAAAATAAACAACCTCTAACTAAGACACTAAAGACGTGTCGGTTTTTTAAAAATTTTTTCATTCGTCGTTCAGGTCGATTTTTCTCCTTCTTTCTATTGATAGTAATTTATATAGATGAATTCCTATTATAATTAAATTCATTACCCATACAGAAGGTTCTCCAACTATTAGACCCCATACCATCCATAATCCACATCCAATGGAACTAACCCATCTTAACCATTTACCATCTAAAGTAAATGAAGTTAGAACCACCAAAGTAGCCATCCAACTCAGTAGAGTTACAAGTTCCATAAACCTGCTATTAGGGTTAAGAACGAGAGTATCTCTACCCAGAAGATAAAGTCTCCCTTATCCTTTCTCCCACCCCATAGGAAGAATCCTAAGATAAGAAAACTCAGTAAAGGTATCCATACCCCATTGAGGAGTAAACCTATAAAGGCACCTCCTATACCTATGATTGCTCCCATATAATGGAGTAATCCTTTTTCTGTTACATTCTCATCTCTGAATTGTACTTGAGTTCCTACCCAAAAGAAACCCATACCTGAGAAGAAGAATATAGGGGAGTGTATGTATTGTAGTATTGTACCTATACCTAAAAAGAAAGTGAATAAAGTAAATAGTATCTCTTCATGTTGTTCTTTACTCTTTAGAAGGTAATAACTATCTGATATACTATGGAGAGGTTTCCATTTGTTTCTCCATACGATGTATAGTGTGTATATAGGGAATGATATACTCATCCATATTAATCCCCCAAATGATGCTAATATTTCTGTGAATGTATTCATGATTGTATCCGTTCTTAATTGTTATATTATAATTACCGAATTTCTTTTATTAATGTATTAATACTATTTTTTAAACTATGTACCGAAATTGTTGCTCCACTTATCGCATCAACAAAAGGTTTGGGTTCTTTCACACCTATCCATTGCCTTAACCATCGTCTACTTCCTATCTCCCCACCATAGTTCTCTCTATATACCAATACTTTGACTAACTTGATTGTTTTATCTTTATTAAATAAAACCATAAATTCGAAATCTTCAAACTTACTTCTTGATGTTCCTATATAAACAATATCGGTTTGATTTGGTATATAATATAATTTACCATTAAGGATATCTCCTTGTTCTATAAGGAATATCTCTTTATCGTAATACTTACCCAAATGCTTTTCTGCCTTGGATTCTAACTTAGAAGTAAATAAAGAAAGTAAGATAAGTAACTTAATCATATAGTTCTATTCGGATTTCTTTTTCTAAATCCCTACCTTTTTCGAATGCTTCTTTCTCCCATTCTCTTTCGTTATAGGGAATCGAGGTTATATCATTTATTATATTACCATTCCATTGAACGTTTGCTCCTTCTAACTTAACTAACTTACCACTCTTGTATTGTTGTAGGTGAATCAATTCATGTGCTAATATCTTTATAGCCGTTCCTCTTGAAAGAGATTCTTTTGTATAGATGACAGATTGAAAGGCATTACCTATAATGAATGCTTCGGTTGAGTATTCATCATCTATCTTAATAGAACCTTCTTGAGGTCTTATCTGTACCGAATATCCACCAATACCTAATTTATCTAATCCCACCATTACTATTGTATCTAAATAAGTTTTAGATTGTACGTTATTCTGTACATAGTTTGCGTTTAATGGAATGTATGTTCTAAATGGTTCTTCTTTCTTTACTACCAACAATATCAATCAAATGATTGATAGGATTAGTAGGATTATTAATAGTGTGTTTTTGTTTTTCATTTCACTATTTTTTACCCGTCATAAAAGTTAAAACGATATAAGGTAAGATTGTTGCCGGTCCTAATGTGATTAACAACGCTCTCCACAATATTGGGTCTATTCTTGTATGGTAACCCAGTCCACCACAAATACCACTTATGTATTTGTTTCTTGTACTTCTATAAAATTTCTTCATAATTCTTTTGTTAAAATATTTTTTTCTATTACGTTAATATAAGTTTTGATATCTTCTACGTTATCAAATACCAAGTCCTCGTTTATATCCCATGCATAAACTTTCCATTCACCTTTACCGAGTTCATCAGATGAGTTAGATAATAAACTACCACATCCACTTTCACCATTTAAATCATAAAAGTAATAGTGGAATTTTTCACCATCATCATCGATATCACATCTTTCGAATCCTAAATCAAGTAAATCTTGTTCAGTCATTAGTATATTCTGTTATAACAAGTTTCACATAATTGTCCTGCACCTTCAACATAGTGATATCTGTTAAAGATGTTTTCATTTAATCTGTATGGAGTATCTTCTCCACAACTTACACACTTTTCAATAGTGTCAGGTATCATATCCATAATAATCATTTTAGTGGTTATTTATACAAATATACGAAATTAATTTGAATTATCCAAATTATTTTTCATAATTCTTAATAAATCATAACTTAATATTTCTAATTCTAATAACTTTACAATATCACGACCAGTTTGTCTTTTTTCTCTTTCTAAGAATATTCTTTTTATAATATCTTTAGTAAATCCTCCAACGTTTTTTTTACCTAGCTTTTCACCTACACCCACCAGATATTTACTAAATACATCATCTAAATTTGTTTCATCTATATCAACAATCTTGACTTTATTTAAATTTTTATTGTTTGATAGTAGTAATATAATGTTTTGATGATGTATTTGATTATGTAAGCTGAATATTGATTCATTGGATTTATCCCACATCGTAATTACTTCTTCTAAAATTTTTTGAAAAATACTTAAAAATATTTCAAAATCTTGAGGAGAGTGTTTAAACTTTGTTTTCAATTTGGATTCATCTACATCAAGATTTATATCAGAGATGAGTTCTTTATTAGTGTACCACCATAATATATCTGCATCACTAGAATCTATATTTTTTAAAATACTTAAAACAAAAAACCATACATGAAACTTATTATGTTTAGTAAATAATCCTTTGATATTATCTTGGTTAAACGCAGATATAAATCTTTCATATGGATTTCTGATTAAAATAATAACATCTTTGATTATAGTACCATTTAAAAAAGAATCCAATACTTCATATTCACTTTTGAGATTGGGATTACTTAAATCATCATCTGCTCGTATCCATTTATTATCTTTAAATTCTAAGTTGACTCGTATATCGCCCATCAATACAGCGTTCGATATATTTCCACTTCTTTTTTGTTCCAACTCTTTAAAGCGCCCTAAATATTGAGTACCCACCTTCATATGAGTTAATACTAAACTAAATTTTGTATTAATAAATCTTATTTGCATTTTTTTAAAAATTCATATGAATCAATTTCCGTTCTTAATAATTTATTAATAAAAACTTCCGTATTTTTAAATCTAGGTGTATCCATTAAATCTTTAACTATTTCAGTAAAATAAGTTCCTTCATTTTTTTTTAGTAAATTCATTTTTGTTCGTGATGAATTTGCTGGTTTATATAAATCAAGAACAGAGTTTAAATTCATTTCATCTATATCTATAATTCTATAATTTGCTTTCTTTTTTCTTACAATAGCATCTATTACTGAATGGTAAAGGGAGTTGTGATTATCCCAAAATCTTAACTGATTAGATTGTAACATTTGAATGTAGTTAGTTAAAATACCTCTAATAAATACTTTTATATAAGGTGTGTATTTAAAAGATTCTTCAATCAATCTATCATCACCATTATACTCTTTAAATGGATATTTATCATATTGTATATTAAATGTTCTAAATTCTTTTAATAAGTGTGGTTGTATTGATTCATATTTTAAAACAATTTCTAAAAAAAATTTTATATAAACTGTATTGATTTCAAACCAAGTTTTAATAAAATCTTGAACAAATGCAGATACCCATCGTTTATATGGATTTCTGATTAATATTAAAACATCTTTATCTAATTCATTGTTAAATAATTTTGTAAAATCATCATTTACATTATTTGATGATTTGTTTTTATCATTGATACTAACACTATGTTTCAAATCACCTTCCATAAAAATAGTAACATCGGTTAGATGTCCATAATTCCATATTCTATAATAATCTCTTATGTAGGATGAGGCTATTTTTGGACCAGTTATTATTAACAAGTTTTCAGCCGAATGGCATGATAGTAAGTGTCTCATTTTTTTAATATTTCGTTACATAAATCATCCATACCCTTTTCATATCCACCCTCTCCAATATACTGACCCATGATTAGAACACCATCATCGTGGAAGTATCCAAGTTCGTGTGCAAACTCGTGGGCAATGACCCATTTACGAAATTCGGTGGTGGATTTAAGAATATCTTTATTGAGAGAGATTAAAACTTTTCTTGGAGTACCAGTTCCTTCTGCAATACCCCAAAGGTTAGGTATCATGCAATCATCAATGGAAACCATAAATGATTCACTGCCTATCTGATGTAATGGAACACCTCGTTTATAAAACCCCTTTATCACATCGTTTACATCCTCTTCTACTCGTTCATCGATATACAATTTATCAGAACGAAAGAAAAGATAGTATTCCCAATTAGTGGATGCTAAAATATTTAGATACCCAAGAATGAGAATAACCGAGATTGTAACTTTTTGGAATTTTGATGTAACCATTGCTTTAATGTAAAATACATTAATCTTATAAAATAATAAACGATGAGTACAAGATTCTCTAATATTCTACCAAGAATCACAAAGGTTAAATATAACTTTTGTTCCCAACTAAGTGGGTTATATCTCATAGATATAAATATCACATAAGTTCTTTTATATGTCTATTATCAAAATGTATTATCTTTCCAAGGTGAAGTTCCCATCTATCTGTTAACTTTTTATCTTTTACTTCAACTACCATATGCGATGGGTTTTTGTGGTAAGCATACTGAAAGAATATCCATTTGATATCTTTATCCTTTAACCTTTTTTCCCAATAAGGAGTTTTATCTCTATACTCTATTTTCTTTATTCCTTTAGCAATTCTTTCAAATGGGTCTTTCATTAAAACCAAGTGTAAACATTCTTTATCTTTCCACTTCATATTTCTATATCTTCAAATCCCATTTTCTTTTATACTTGAACATAATTTAAGTATCTATATGCAATATTATCACTTTGTAAATAATCATTTATAGAATCAACTAAATGTAATGGTATTCTACAAAGTGCATTTTCAAACGATTTATTAAAAAATTCATTACTTCTTTTAGGTACATTTGTGTTTGATATAGTCTTTCCTAATATTTTTTCTAATTTTAATCTAAGATTCGAATTATCTATGTTTATAAAAAATATATTATCATTTCTTGCAATCTGTTTGATATAAAGATAATAAATTAAATAGGGTTTTGTGTGAGATTCAAATATTTTTTTATTATTTGACCAGATATTTAAACAATATATAATAATATCTGTAAACATATCTGTAAAATCTTCTATATTGATTTTACGATTTCCCAGCTCAATCAACGCAATTTCTTCATAGAGTAAATCCAAACTACCTTCGCATCTTTTGAATATCTCAATAAATTCTTTTATTTTATCATTTTGATACATTCTACTTAAAATGATATGTATTGTGGATGGGTTATCATTAAAAGAAAATAAAAAATCAATCACTTCTTGTATAAATCCACTTCTAAATCTATACTTTGGGTTTCTATATAGGAATACTGCTTTTTGATTTGTTTTACTATTTAGTATGTTGTGTGTATTTTGGCAGGATTTTTGAAAAAGTTCTAATGAAGAATAGTAATCTTGTATGTTTTCATTATATATAGTTTCTGCTGTATCATCAAAATAAGCTACTCCTTGAACTTTAGATGGTGATTCACCAAATTTAGTGTATGGTGGTTTTGGAAAATCTTTATCAATGGGTTTTATAGCTAATCTTAAATCAAATAACTCTGATTCAAATGTAGTAGATAACCACCTTGTTGCAACTTTCCTAGTTGTAAAAATTGTTAAATCATCTAATTGAAGTACTCTTGGGCTATATGGATAATCAAAATCATGATTCCATCTATATAAAGTATCTTCGTTTTTATTAATCATTATCTTTGATTTCTATTATCTTTTCCCATTGATTTCCAATACGAGTTTCGGTAGTACCACGATAAATTTCACCTGTTTCTGTATCTTGGAGAATGTATTTATGAGGTACTTTGGTGTTTACGATTAAAGCCATTGGTTCATCTAGCTCAATCAAAGGTCTACCATCTAATGTTTTTCTAATTTTGATAGGTTCTTCTTTAATCTCTAAATAAGTTATAGTATCAGTATGAACAACTTCATTATCATCAATAAGTTTTTGAGCTGCTTTACGATTTTTCATACCCATCATTTTGATGGTATCATCCATGTATAGTATTTTACCCATTTTTCTTTTTGTGTTCTATGTATTCACTTCTCATCAGATTAAGGAACTCTGCCTCATCTTCGTAGTAGTAACCTTTCTTTTCAATTTTATCAATCAAAGTACGAACCTCCATAGCAGTTTTTATTTCTACTTCAGATTGCCAAGGTTCATTACTCAACCACTTATCCATTTCTTTTAGAAACTTTAGTTGTTGGGATGTTATGAAAGTTGCGTTGTTTCTACTCATAAATATAATTTTTATATTTAATTTTTTCTTATTACATTACCATCCCATTCCCATCTATAAATATCTTGTCTATCATATGTGGTTCTGATATTTGATAAGGAAAGATAACCATCATTATCAAAGTCTATAAATGTTGTTGGGTTAAGATTATATCCATTGGTTTTATAATTATCTTCAATTAAATATGTTATATCTATTAATTCTTTTTCATCTAATTTTAAAAGTTGAATATAAAACCCATTTAGGCCTGAGTGAGCAGTATTCCAATCTGTACCAAAATCTCTAACTACTACTAATTCTTTAATTCCATCATTATTATAATCCCATGGTTCTATCGTATCAATTAACATCCACCCATCTACACTTGGTATTAGGGTTTGATTATCCATTGAATACTTTTCTTCACTACCCCATAGTATTTTATTTTTTCTTACAAGTATATCTTTTACTTGCTGAGGTTCTTGACCTGACCAAAAGTCTATTGGTGTGTTCCACAATATATCTATAAATCCATCGTTATTAATATCTTCAAATAAAATAGAATTACCATCACCTTCATCGTAGAATGTAAGTTGTAGGAAATCGATTGAATCATAATACTCAAATCTACTTTCATCTAAGGTAAAGTTAAAATTACCTTCGTTAATTAAGAATACAGGTTTGTTCTGATAAACTAAATCATTCTCTTGTATTACAAAAATATCTAAATCACCATCTCCATCTATATCAACAGTTGCGGTTTCATTCTTTTGTATAAAGTTAGATAAATCATGAGGAATAAACGTACCATCTACTGAATAGTTATTTTCCAATATCCATACTTTATCAAAATTGCCTGTATTGTGGTCCTCATATCCACCAAACAATAAATCAGGATCTCCATCTGAATCAAAATCACCAATTAATTTAATTCCATTTCTATTTAATATTTCATCGGAACTATGAGTAAACTTCATTTCTTCATAGTAAAAATCTTTTGTATTCGGGTCGTAAAGATACAATTCTGGTTTAGCTCCCTCACAAGTCCAACAATGTGTAACTTGTACTGCAGCAATAAAATCTTCATAACCATCCCCATTCCAATCTGCAAATGCAGCTCCCATATTATCTGGTCCAATTACATCTAAATTTCTACCTAATGATATCATAACATCATGGGCATTAATCCAAGATATGGGAGAGTTTCTTGTTATGTGATGTGGTTGATTGTAATTTCTGTTTGTGGGTGAGAAGTTGAATTTATCATCTGTGGTTGATGAATCAACATTTACATTGTTAATCTGTATTTCATTTTGTACAGTATTTAATAATGTTTCAATATCATCATCTTTTGTACAAGCTGATAATAAAGTTAAGATTAATAATAGTTTATATTTCATGTTTTAAAGTTTTAGTGAACCCGATACGATTCGAACGTATGACCGTCTGCTTAGAAGGCAGATGCTCTATCCAGCTGAGCTACGGGTCCTAATAATTAATCCTCTCGTTTACTATATTTCTTAGCTAACTTTTTTTGGATTTCATCATTATTGTACTCCAATTCCCAATTAGATTTATATTTGTTTAATTCGGATTCTGTGATTCTACCATTCTCAAAATCAATACGAGCTACGTTGTAAAGTAATCTTGCGGTAGTTAAGTAAATAGGTTTTTTCATATTTTGTTTATTTACTACAAATATACGAAAATTATTTTAATTATCCAAATTTAATTGTAAAAATTTTTACATCATTCATATTGCCATATCTCTAGGAATATTCATTTTTTGTAAAAAACTATCTGCTATTATTTTGTGAACCGCAACTCCTTTGTGAAATAAATCTCTGGATCTACGTTGTGTTACATCAGATGAAATGTAATCTGGCGCTGTTACATTGCCAACGTAATTTATATTATTTTCCGAACACACTTGTTTTATTGCATATATAAATCCATGATTCTGTAAACATATGTTTTTCATATCGCTAAACAGAACATTCATTTTAAGATTTTCTGTATAATTTTCATCAAACGATTCGTATTCATTTTCAGTACTATTCCAAAACTCCCAATTGGATAAATTCAAGTGTGGTGTATAGTGAAGTAAATTTCTAATTTTAAATCTTTTAACTAAGTAGTTTAAAATTCTATATTGTAAAGAAAATGGTGCACCAGCTACTCCGGCGTTTATATTTGGAAAATTTAATTTTGATGCAACGATAGTTGGCCATATTTGATATCTATGCAATCCTAATCCACTTGTATGAGAATCTCCTAAGTAAACATCTATTTCATTTGGTTTACTATCAAACTCATCATCTCTAAACCCCATTGAATTGAATTTATATTCTATTGGATTTTCCAACCAATATTTAGTAAATTCTTGAACATCATTTTCATCAACAAGATAAGTAAAAGATTCATGTTCTTTATGTAGTTCTGATATATCTTCTGTAAATAATCTATTGAATCTACTTTTTTCACCAGAATCAAACCACTCCAATGTTCCTCTGGTTTTTAAATATGAAGAATCAAGTTCATCTGATTGGTACACATCATAATACTCATCTAATGTTTCCCACTTTTTATATTTAAAATCCATACTTTCTGATTGTATATTCTCTTTTATTCATCTTCTTTATCTCTATCAAATATAACGTATAATACTAAGAACATACCAAGAGGCCAAGCAAAGATATGTATTGCTCTTTGTTTAATAGTATCTAATCCAGTTCCATCATCTGAAAAGTTGGTTAACATCCAATTTAAAAATATTGACCAGATAATTCCAATTATTGTGTATATTATCATATTAGTTTGAGTTGATTGTTATTTCTTCACCTTTGATTGATTTCTTACATTTACCACATATTAGCATAAATGGTATTTTTGAAATACCCAATCCGTTCTTACAATGAGGACATTGATATTTAGGTTTCCCACCAATACCCATTCTATGTTTTAGGTTTTCATCTTTGTACCCCATGTTGTTTCTTTTGTATATTGTGTTTTTTGTAAAACTTATTTCTTTTATGTACATACACAAGATGTCTTGTTAAATGATAAGGAGTTGTAAATACCCCTGCAATTGCTGCACCAAATCCTAATACATTGATGTTATCACCTGCGGTACTTATAAACCCAAGAGTAGTAACACCAGCTGAAATCATTAAATAGTTTTTACTTGTTTTAACTTTAGTATCTAATATAATCTTTTGTTCTAATACCTCAGAACTTAGTTGTGCATTACCAAAAATTGGTAATAGTAATAAAATTAAAAATATCTTCTTCATCTGTTTACCTTAAATATTGGATATGATATTCCTATCACCTGTCGTTTTTCTGTTGAGTTTAAAAATAACTTCATTGGGTTTCTTCTAAATGGTTTATAGGTAACTAACAAAAATGGAAATACCTTTTGGTTCTCCATTAGAGGAATACCAATTCCCCCACCTAATCCAAGTTCAAATATCTCTACCTGATAATTGACCATTGCTGTACCTTTACCAAAATTATCTAATGGTGCCATATAACCCATTCCAACTTGTATTTCTTCCAATCTTGGAATTTTTTTGCTAACCATAACTCCTACTACTTCTTTTTCCATAGTAAAGTTATATCCTCCCATTACTCCCACCGTTGATTGTGAGAATAGATGGGTAGAGGTTATCAGTAGTGTAATTAATAATATTTTTTTCATGACATTGTTTCTATTTTAATTCCTAAGTAAATGGTAATCGAAAGTACTGTACCTACAACTATCCAATATATTATTTTTCTAAAGGTAAAGTAGGGTGGTGTCGTTGCCCACTCCCAATATTTTTCACCTTTCTTTTTTCGGTTTTTAAAGAACTTGGTTTTTTCTATTAAATCTTGTGCAAAGAATTGTAGGAACACGATTAAACTTATACCGAGTATGGTAGATATGATTTGTAGTGTTGTCATAATCAATTTCTTATTTAAAAATAAAGTTAGCAGATAACCACCAAATTAAACTCACTCCAATCCAAGTGATTAATCCCCATGTTATCAACTTACCAATTACTCCATAGACCAACTTATCTTCTTGGTGTTGTATTCTACGTCGTTGCATTCTTTTTTCTCTATCGTTTATCATAATTTAATAAAATCTCTTATATAAATTTCTCGTAAATGATTAAGAAACTCTTTATCCCATTTATTGTATGTCATACTATTCCAAAGTCTTTTTAATGTTGAAATTGTTTTTTTCTCCAATTCATCATCTCCCATCAGCCACTCTTTGGTATTTATCATATCAATCCACTTTCCTATTAGTAGAAGTTGTTCATCATTATATACCCATTCTTCTTTCATAAATTATATTTTAAAATTTTAAACCTCGAACTCATCTTCGGTAACACTAATCATAATATCAGCTCACCCTATGGTATATATACAATAAATAGTATAGAAGAAGAACATATAGTATATAAAGATAACTAAACCCTATCATCTACAAAAGACTTCTAAGTAATCTTCCCTTACAGTATTCAACCATCCTTTCTGAGAATCTGTATAATACCCATTATCTAAGATATCACTTAGTCCTACAACGGTAGTAGTACCATATGAATTAAATTTTCCATCCGATATCTTTCTGACAACTTTCCCTATGAATATCTTCTGAGGAGTATCTAACCAAAATTTTTCTTCTTTCATATTTTTCCTTAAAATTTATAACCTCGTACTTTGTTGAGGTCGAGGTAGGATTCGAACCTACGAATAGTGGATTTGCAATCCATTCCCTTAAACCACTTGGGTACTCGACCGTTTGGATGAGCTATCTTATCGAGGTGCTCATTCTTTCTTTTATTCTCCCCTTGATATATCATACTACCCTTGGGGGTAGGATAGGGTGTTTTTTCCTATAGCGAAAAAAATTAACCTCCGTAAGAAAACGTATCCGAGCCCCCTTACACAAAAAACTTTTTTCTTAGTTACAAGAAACCACCCCCCTACCCCCTATGGGGGGGGGTC
>Ga0222715_10001780_pt1 | contig 20242 bp, 12 predicted proteins | sample C33_9DmetaG_FD_165056 | JGI IMG/M metagenome (GOLD analysis project Ga0222715, IMG submission 165056) | Estuarine water microbial communities from San Francisco Bay, California, United States - C33_9D | ecosystem: Environmental > Aquatic > Marine > Unclassified | place: USA: California... | reverse complement strand
ACCCTCGCAGCAAAGGAGTTCCTTGACTCAAAATGGAGTCGGGACGTTAAAGGCCGCGCACATGAACTCGCATCCATGATCGAGACAGGTGAATACCTATTATGAGGTTAGCGAATGCCCTTAGCGAAACTACAATTCAGACCCGGTGTTAACAAAGAAAACACCAGCTACTCTAACGAAGGCGGTTGGTCTGATTCCGATAAAGTCCGGTTCCGATTTGGATTCCCCGAGAAAATAGGCGGTTGGACCAGACAGTCTAACTACAGCTTTCTTGCACCCTGTCGTGCCCTTCACTCCTACGTAACCCTGCAAGGCTCGTTGCTCATGGCCGTGGGCACTCGTTATAAATTTTATATTAACGAAGGGGGCTTCTACTACGACATTACCCCTATCCGGGCTACCACTGCCGCGGGCGACGTGACATTTGGCGCGACCAACGGATCATCTACCATTGCCGTTGCAGACAATAATCACGGAGCAGCTACCGGGGATTTTGTTACGTTTAGCGGCGCGGTGTCTCTTGGCGGTCAAATCACTGCCGCTGTCCTGAATCAGGAATATCAGATCACCGTCGTGGACGAGAACAACTACACCATCGAAGCGCGTACGGTGTCCACGATTGCGTCTATTACAGAAAACGGCGTGCTTAACCCTACTTTGGTCACGGCCGACGGATCAGACACCGGCAATGGTGGTGCAAGCGTAGTTGGCACTTATCAAATAAACAGTGGCTTAGGTGTGGTAGTTACCGGTACCGGCTGGGGGTCAGGCGTTTGGGGCCGCGGGACGTGGGGTTCTTCGTCTACGTTGACCACTGTCAACAACGTACGTTTGTGGGGCATAGACAATTTTGGTGAAGATCTGTTGTTTAACGCCCGTGACGGCGGTATTTACTACTGGGACACGAGCGCCAGCGATTACAACGTAAATAGGGCGGTTGCTTTAACGGCGTTGCCGGGAGCCGATCCGGGTACTCCTACGATTGCCAAACAGGTTTTGGTAAGTGACCAAGATCGCCATATTATTGCTTTTGGGTGCGATGCTCAAAACAACGTGGGTGTCCAAGACCCGTTGTTAATACGTTTTTCTTCACAAGAATCTTTGACTGATTGGGATGCCGCAGTAACTAATACGGCGGGAGATTTGCGGGTAGGGTCTGGATCCGAAATTATAGTTGCGGTAGAAACGCGCAACCAAGTGTTGGTATTTACCGACATATCTTTGCATTCTATGCAGTTTTTAGGGCCGCCGTTTACGTTTGGTTTGGCTCAGGTAGCGGAAAACATTACTATTGCCGGTCCTTCCGCCGTTACGGCCGTGGACGACAAAGTGTTTTGGATGGGTATCGGGGACTTTTACGTCTACACCGGTCAAACTCAAAAGCTTCCGTGTCCGGTTAGAGCATATATTTTTGACAACATAAACAACGGGCAAATAGAGCTTACTGTTTGTGCGCTTAATTCTACTTTCTCGGAGGTGTGGTGGTTCTATCCTTCTGCCGGTTCTAACGAAAACGATCGCTACGTGATTTATAACTATGTAGAGAATACGTGGGCCGTGGGCACGTTGACGCGCACCGCTTGGCATGACAGGGGCTTGTTTACTAGTCCCATTGCGGCCTCTACGGATGGATACTTGTATAACCACGAAAGCGGCCAGAACGACGGAAGCACTAATCCGCCCAGTGCCATTACTAGCTATGTGCAGAGCAGTCAAATCAGCATTGGTGAAGGAAATCAATTTGTTTTCTTAAACAAGCTTATTCCTGATTTGACCTTTGAAAACTCAATATCAACGGCTCCAACGGTAGATTTCACCTTGCAAGCTCGAAACTTCCCCGGCGGCGCGTATTTACAGACCGATACCTCGGGTGTGACGCAAAGTGCTACAACGCCGGTTGAGCAATTTACAGAGCAGACTTGGATTAGGCTGCGTGGGCGGTCTTTTGCGGTCAAAGTAGAGTCCAATACGACGGACACACAGTGGCGTCTGGGTACACCAAGGGTGGATATTAGGCCCGACGGGAGAAGATAATGTCATCCAGACAGCTTACCCGTGTCTACTTTCCTAACCCGCCTGCCGAATATCAGCAGGATACGATTGCGGCTATTCAGGAAGCGTACGAGACCCTGATTCGCCAGATACAGAACCCGGGCGATGTGCGGGCTACCGACATTACGTTGACCAACTTGCAAAGTGGCAGCGATCAAGGTCTTGAGGTCGGAGCAGTATACGAGAAAGATGGGTTTTTAAAGATAACGTTGGCCAATTCCCCGAATGCATTAGGCGTCTCCGGGACAGGTAGCGTAGGGTCTGTTACAGTTAACACACCTTAGATAAGATGCTGTAGAATAGTGCTTTAAGTACTGATAAAATCGGGCAGAGGCCCAGATTAATGAAGGAGCGACGCAATGTCCGAAACGTCCGTATATTCACGCCCCGACCCGTTTGAGGTTCCGGACGGCGGCCTTGCGTCTTTTCTAACCGCAGATGTTGGCGATTGGGCCGATGACGACGCTCCTTTGCCCAGTGGCGGAGTGGCTTCGGTTAAGAAGATAGCAGATGATCTGGCTAAGTTTGGCCGTTACGAAGACACTTACGTAGTTCACGCCGCCGAAGGCGAAACGGTTATCCCCATGGCCGTGTTCGAAGAAAACCCCAAACTTAAAGATTCTTTGTTCCGACAGATGCGTTCTATGGGTATTGACCCGGACCGTTACGTTGTGGGTAGTGAGCTAAACTCTATTAACCCTGTCACGGGCCAGCCAGAATTCTTTCTTAAGAAGCTTGGCCGATCTATCAAGAAAGCCGTTAAGGGCGTAGTCAAAGTAATTAAGAAAGCCGCACCGATCATCCTTTCGGTTGGTTTAAACATTTTAGCTCCGGGTCTTGGCACTATTGCTGCTGGCGCGCTTGGTAGCGGTATTGGCACATTAGTTCAAGGCGGAAATCTTAAAGACGCACTGAAGAGTGCGGCGTTAGGCGGAGCAATCGGCGGATTGTTTAGTGGCGTGCAAGGCGGAATTCAGAGCGCTAAAGCGGGCACCGGTTTTGGCGCAGGATTTAAAGAAGGCATTACAGGTGCACTACCCGGCGCGCAAGGTGCCGCTCAGAATACTATTGCGGAAGTAGCTAAAAATAGCGACATGATGGTCGCAGAATTAGCTGAGACACAGAGCGAGAATATTCTAGCTAAAGCTGCGGGTACCACACTGCCTTCTTCAGGCGCACCGGTCACGGCTCAAGAAGCGCTTACTGCGGGTATGCGTCCGCCTCCGGTTGGCATACCAAGTACTACAGTTACTGCTGCGGCACCCACGGCCGCTGCACCGGCAATTCCAACGCAGATGGCTAGCCTTGGCGCACAGCAACAGTCTGTTATAGCCGGCGGGGCAGGCGCTCCGGCTGCGGCAGCTACGCCCAATCAAATTGTTGCGGATCTGGCACAGCGACAGGCCGCGGCCAACGCAGCTAAAGCGCAAAGCGGGTTAATTACCCAACGCGTTATTCCGGGATTCCGTGACAGCGTAAAAGACGCGTTTGCTTCGGGCGGCCGTAACTTTGGTGAAAGCATGAAGGACGCGTTCTTACCCAAGCGCTATACGGCTAAGGACTTTTTCTCTTCTCCAGAGGCTTTTGCAAACGCCTCTGCGGCTGCAAAAGAACAAGCCGCCAAGGAGGCGTTAGCGTATAACACCGCCGCGGGAATGGGTCCGGGCATCGGCGGAGCACTTCGTTCTTATGCGCCATTGGTGGCTGCCGGCACTGCGGTGTTAGGCGCTACCGGTGGTTTCAAGGCTCCGGAGTTAGAAACGGAAATGCCTTTTGGCGGCGTAACCGGACAAGATCTTTTGGAACAAAATCCTGAGTTATACCGCACCGGACCATTGAATTATGCTCCACGTGAAACAACTCAGGTGGCGTCAACTCCCGTCATTCCTTATACCCGTCTAGCACGGTCTCCTGAAACTCAGGCAGCCATCGCGGCATATCAGCCGAGACGAGTTTCTGCTCCTGTAGTTGGCGCAGCAAAAGGCGGCATAATGGACAGCCAAAATTTCCCCCGTCGTAACGGAGCTATAAATGGCCCGGGTACGGGAACTTCCGATGATATCCCTGCAATGCTTTCTGACGGCGAATTTGTATTTACTGCCAAAGCCGTACGCGGCGCTGGCGGCGGAGACCGAGAGAAAGGCATACGTAAGATGTATCAGGTAATGAGACAATTCGAGGGAGTCGCGTAATGGCGGTAACAACTCAGATAGTTCAAGAAAACCCACAGATTGAAGCGTACCGTCTTGGTCTTCTTGCCGATGTTCAAGATTTAGTTCGTCAGCGTGTCCAAGCCGGCACAGCGGCTCTTCCTCCTGCCTACCAAGTAGCGGGACTAAGTGGGCTAGAACAATCTGCTATGGCATTAGGTCAGCAGGGTGTTGGCGCTTTCCAACCGTACCTTCAAGGCGGTGTGGAGCAGGTGCTTTCTGGGCAGGGCGCTTTAGAAAAATTTGCGTTCCCTACGGTTCAGCAAGCGCAACAGTTTTATGCGGAAGCGGGTGATCTTGCTCAGCAAACTCGCGACGTTCCTTATGAGTATCAACGCGCTGCGGGCGAAGCTCTTTTAGCCTCTACCGGTACGTATGATCCAATGATAAACGCGTCTCAGTTTTATAACCCCTATGAAGAACAGGTTATAAAGAAAACTCAAGAAGACATTGCCAAGCAGGGCCTGTTGGCTCAAAACCAACAAGCCGCTCAAGCGGTAAGCCAAGGTGCTTTTGGTGGCGCTAGACAAGGTATCATGCAGTCAGAATTGGCCAGCAACATCTTGAAAGAGCAAGGCGACGTCGGTGCTCGTATGCGTGCCGCAGGTTTTGAATCTGCACGTAGCGCCGCACAACAAGCTTTCGAAGCATCGCAAGCCCGTAGGCAAGCTGCCGGAACGGGTATGGGTGCGTTAGGTCTTCAGTATGGCCAACTCGGTCAGCAAGATGTAAGTCAGTTGATGAATATCGGACAGGGCTTAGGTTCGCTTGGCACACAGGCCGCGGGCATAGCAGGACAAGCCGGGTCGTTAGGTTTGCAGCAAGCCGGTCTTGGTCAGCTAGGTCAGACTTTGACTCAGAACGACATTACCACGTTGGGTGGTCTTGGTGCTATGGATCGTCAACAGCAGCAAGCCGAACTGGATGCAGTACGTCAGTCCAACATTGAACAAATGGCAGCGCCGTATCAACAGTACGGATTCTTGTCAGACATTTATCGCGGCACGCCAAGTTCGCAGGCCACGGTTACAAGCCAAGCAGTACAGCAACCCTCAACTGCACAGCAGGTTCTGGGTTATGGCATCGCGGGCCTCGGCGCATTGACCGGAGCCAGAACAGCAGGGTTAGGATTCTAATATGATGAACATCTATAAGCGCCCACTTTTCCGCCAAGCCGGTGGACCCGCAGCCCCAATGGCGATGGATATGCCCGCTATGGCGGCAATTCCTCCTGAGATGCAAGCTCAAGTCCAGCAAGCAGAGCAATCTGCTGCGGGTGAAATGGAGGGATACGGCCGCGCTTATGTTGATGAGATGATGACCGGGTTAGACGGCGCAGAATCTGCGGAAGAAGTTATCAATGCCATCCGCGGAAACGCTCAGCCTATCGATTCTCGCTATGACGAACTAGCCGGTATTGTCGGTATAGAAGATGCTCGAGCCACGCCTGAATCTGTTTTGGCTTTAGTTCAGCCCACTATGATGATGACGGAGCAAGGTGCTATGGACACCGGCATTGGCGAGCTTATTCAAAAATTGACCGGTAGCGTAGAAATGGAAGACGAGCAAGGCATGGCCACTCCTATGGGTCAAGGCATTGGCGAGTTGATGATGGGTGCCTCTGCGGCAGAACCCATGCCAGTTCAGCAGTACAACATGGGAGGCCCTGTTGTAAAAATGTTCCGTGGTGGAGAACCAAATAGCCTCTTAGCTCAAGCTTCGGGCTTTCAAGCCATGACCGACTTTGACCCGGATGCCGTGCGCAAGTCTTACGAGGCCCGCGCTCCTTTGTACGAAGAGCTTCTAGGTGACACTGAAAACCGTCGCAAGCAAGCTCAGTCAAGCCTTTTTTTTGACATCGCCAAGGCAGGATTAAATCTTGCTGGTGGCGTAGACCCCAGCACTGGTCAGTCTATGACCGGGGCGCCTCTTGGCGCTCAGATAGCTCGTGCCGCACTTCCCGTGGCTGAATCTGCACAGCGCGCAGGCGCAGAAGTAACTGACGCGCAGCGCGGAGCACGCGTCGCGGCTCTTCAGAGTGCGGAAGCAGAACAAGCTTCCCTTCGGGAGCAAGTAGGCCGGGAACGCACAGGTCTGTTAGGAGGACAAATTGAAAGCGGCCTCGTTGGCCAACGACAGGCGGGTGCGGAGTCACTTCAAGCCTCGGAGTTTACCTTCCGATCGGGCGAAGCGGATAAAACACGGGTTTTTCAAAAACAAGAAAACGAAAGCGATAGAGCTTTTAACGAACGTATAAATAATGCGAGGATAACCGCCGAAAAAGCCATGCTAGACACGCGTGGCAGCCAAGCATTGGATCAAATACTTAAGACCACTGAAGGGCGTTTGGCATTACAAGGCATTTTAGGCGAACAAGCGTTGGCACAAATAGACGCCAGCGGAGACATTACATTGCTTGCCGGTAAGCTAGATCGAGAAGGTCGAATGGCATTGCAAGAGCTTATGGGTGAGCAGAACGCGGCTTTGTTGGAAAGAGAAATTTCTGGAAGAAAAACTATTTTTGAGCTGGAAACCGCGCGTAGATCCGACGAAATACGACAAAACCATGAAAATACTTTAGAGCGTGACTACAATATACAATTTGAGGAAGCGTTTAGATTTAACCGACAAATGGAACTAGAACAAGAACGCATGGATCGTTCTTTGGGCGGAACTGGAATGCTTTGGTGGAAGACCCCTAGTGTTGCCGAAAGGGGCGCTCAGGCTCAAGACTTTATGCAAAAGTTCCAAACAACGGGCCAGTATTTAGGGGAAGAATGGAATAAAGTTAACGCGGATCTTGCAAGAGATCAACTTTACTTTCAGCGGCAACAATTCGACGTCAATACGGCTATGGCAATGGCGCAGATGAAAAACCAAGCGCAAATTGCGGCTTTGGCTTCAATGGAACAAAAACGATACGACTTCGGTAATAGCATTGAAGGCATAGCTAAAAACATGGTTTCCGACATGGAATTGTTGCAAGCCTACTCGACGGGTAGGTTGGATACAGAAAATCCGGACGCGTTAGCTATGTTTAATACGGCTATTGCTTATTACGCGGAGCCTAAAACACAATTAAATCGTCAAACCGGGCAATTTGAACAGGTGCAACCCATTCTTCCGCGTCAATTAAGCATGGCACTAAAAGATCGTCAGGATCGGGGGTTATCTGCGCCGTTTGCCAATGGCGGAGAAGTGCGTAAATATCAATTGGGCGGTGCCGCAACTTCCGGAAGTGACTGGAATCGTGTAAACGAAATGCTTAATCCTAGCGCGCCTATGACCGAGCAAGACATTGAACTTCCGGGAAGGATTATCCCAGAAACGCCAAACTTAACTCCGGGAGTGGGTGTAAGCACACTTCTCAATCCAGTTAGAACCACTATGTCTTATGCTCGTGAATTAGGCATAACGGATCGTGAAGCTCCTTTCTCTGAAATAGCCGACGCTCAAACACAATTAACTTCTTTGGCTAACGTCACGCAACGTTTTGTTCGTGAGTCTGTTGGCAGTAAAGCGTTAAAGGCGGAAGTTGATGCTCTTGCGGAAGAACTGGGAAAGCCCGGTGTTTCTACGGAAGAAGCTACGCTTGAAAAACTTACTAACATGCGCAATCAGTTGTTAGAAATACAAGACCTAGCAAATAGCATACTTGAGACTCCAGAAAAATTTACTAGCACTCAAGTCACTACGGCTCGGCAAGATTTCCGACGTTTATCTCCGCTGATTGAGAATTATGACAGAGCGATAATGAACTTCGAAACGTCCCTGAATCCAAATAAGCCTGACCCGGCAATGTTTGAAGGTCGTGGTGCAAATTTAGTAGGCGCGTTTGGTGACAAGTTTGATAGGGGTCCTTTACCCCCCGGTAGTCTTAGAACCGGCCCCATGAACGCGTTTGGTGACAAGTTTATTAGCGATGAGCCATTTCCTCTAGAAGGCGTTTTTGCGGGGAGTCCTGAACTTCTCTCTGCGGTTAAACAAAAACTTGACCGTTAGGAGCAGCGTAAATTGGAAAAAATTCAGTTTGACATCAAAAGCGCGGTAGAGGCGGGTCTTAACGAAGAGGACATTGCTCGGCACGTATCTAATCGTAGAAATTACGATTACGATTCTGCCCGCAAAGCAGGTCTCACCGATTCCGATATTATTTCCTATAACGTAGAGGGCGTAAGGAACGTTGGTCGTTTGCGCGCGTTCGGTGAAGAAGCCGGCCTTACTGCGGTGACCACGGCCCCCGCGTCATTGGTTGGAATGAAGCAAGGATTCAAAGCTGGTCTTAAACTTCCCGGAGGCCCTTGGGCAAAATTCATTGGCGGACTAGGCGGTGCCTTAATTGGAGGTGCCGCCGGTGCGATAGCGGGTGAGTTTGGCAAAGAAAAGATCAAAGAAGAGCTAGATATTGACGGACAATTAACGCCTTCGCGTCGTCCCTTCGAAGTTGCCGGTGAAACGTTTGGTTTTATAGGAGCAGGAACCGTTCCTTTTGCGGCTAAAGGACTGGCTCGAAAAGCAGGCTCGGCGGCTATGGAAAGAGTAGCCCCGGGAATGGGTGCTCCCGGCACAGTTTTACAACCTAACTTTGGCGCAGCCGAATTTCTTGCGGCCGCGGGAGATAATCCCGGAATGGCTGCGGCAGTAAATCGTGTTATGGGAAGAAACTTGAAAAGGGCCGAAGGATTCTTTGGCAAAGCTGCCGAGGGTGCTATACGGCGTCCACTTACTACTTTAGGGACAGAAGCGGTTGCGGGAGTAGGCATATCCGCCGCAGGAGGTCTATCGGAAGCAGTTCTTCCCGGGGAATTGATGACTCGCTTGGGAGTTGAATTGGTTGCGGGAGTTGCTAATCCGGTTTCTTTTATAGCCAACCGTGGGTCTCAGCTAATAAAATTCGGTATTTCAAGGTTCAAAGACAAGGACGAGCGTGCTTTAAATGAAATAGCTAAATCACTAGTCAAGGTAATTGATGACTCTCCGGAAGATATGCGTCCGGATCTCCAGAAACTTATTGATGACATACTTGCCGATCTTCCCGAAGAAGACCAGATTATCTTTGCTCAAGCGCGTGAAGCCTCCGCAGAAAGCTTTCCTTCGGGCAAGATGTACACGGTAGCCGAAAAAACAGATAACGAGTTTTTGCGTGCGCTTCAAGAAGTGGTCATGCGCCGTGACCCCAAAGCCGCGGCAGCTATTCTCAAGCGGGCGCGCGAAGGTTCTTCTGCAATCAGCGGCGTTATAGATAAATTGATGTCCAGCATGGACCCGTCCGTCTTGGCTACGGCGTCTAAAATGCAAAACGATCATTTTACAAAGGCGCTTGAAGGACTGCTCAATCAATACACTGTTCGAGCCTTAGACCGCGCTTCACGGGTCGCGGCCACTACCGACGAAGAATACGCTGCCGCCGGTAATGCTATTTTTGATACCGTAAACACGGCGTTATCTAAAGCGCGTGAAATCGAGGGCCGTCTTTATGGCGAGGTAGACAAGACCATAGAGTTGGACGCGGGTAATATTCTTAAAGCTTATTTAGATGAGCTAAACCCACGTACCGGTGGACTTCCCGAAAAGTCTTTGACTTTTGACCCCGTGGTTCGTCAATTTATTAAGCGTATTGCTCCTGAAGTAAATGATGCTCAAATAGATCAAGTGGCGAAACTGCAAGCAGAAATCGCGGAGATTGAATCTTCCGCACTACCTATATTGACTCAGCTAGATGAAACTGGGGATAGGTTACAGTTGGCTATAGGTAAGGCACTGGGTAGTGACGAAGACATTGTAAAAACTCTAAGAAATATCCAGACTCAGGATGATTTGGTTAGATTAGAAGATGAACTTAGGGCTATGCAAACGCAAGCCCGAGCGGATGACGGACAAATAGATGGTCTAGCTAGAGAAAGCCGACCTGCACTGACCCGTCAGAAAAATGCTGCGTTAAAACTGGCTAAGAAAAGCTTGGCACTAAACACTACGCAAAAACGAATCATGGACGCGGCGGACCAAGTACCCAATGCGGTTAAGGTAACCTCCGGAGACCTGATCGGTTTCCGTTCGCATGTTCTTAAACTTGCTCGACAAAGTGCCGCTGATTCCAACAGAGCTTCGGATGCGGGGTTCTATTCTAAACTAGCTAATGCGGCGGGCGAAGATCTTGGAACACGCAGCTTGGGCCGTATGACACCAGAAGAAATTGCGGCTATGGATCCGGCTCAGCTAGATGCCATAAAGAATTTAGACGCGGCCTACTCTTTCTCCAAGTCTCTGAACGACGTATTTACCCGAGGATTCGGTGGAACGTTGTATGCTAAAAACGCAAAAGGCGGCAATCGTTTAATACCTGAGTTGGCCGGGGATAAGCTTCGCGCTACAACGGGTCTTCCCACATCCCTACGGATGAAAGAGCTTGATGACGCGCTAGACTTCGTTATTAGAGAAGTGCCTGACGCCGAAAGAGCCGAGTTAGAATCGCTCAAAGGCACTCTTCGCGGCGCAGAAGAAATTGTCATGCGTCGTCTTGCGCGAGACCGCAACATTGTTAATCCTACTACCGGTGAAGTTAACTTAAACGGGTTGAATACTTTCCTTCGTAGTCAAGGCGAGTTGCTTCAAACACAGTTCCCTAAGCTCTTCGAGGATCTTCAAGACGCCGGCAAAGCGCAAGTTATGTTGGCGGGCTTACGAGAAAGACAAGCGGGCGCTAACGAAAAGCTAGAGGCTATTGGTTCTTTCAAAACCTTCTTAGGTAAAGATGAGTCTCCCTCCTTAGAAATAGATCGTCTGTTAGGCGTGCCCGGTCAGCGTCCGTCGCCCAACGCAATCAAAAACTTGGTGGGCCTCATTAGGTTTACGGAAAAAGCTAGGGCTTCGCAAATAAGCGCTGACCCGAACTTTGTAGGCCCCCCTGTAAATAAAGTTAAACAAGGATTGAAAGAAACCATCTACGACTCTGCTTGGCGTCACTCCGGTGGAGATACAGAAGCCGGGGTCGATTTCGTTAAGATGCGTAAGTATTTAATGGGGCCTGTTTCTCGCGGAAGTCAGTCCGTAATGAATGTGCTGGAAAGTCGTGGATTGGTATCGGCCAACGAAGTTAAAAACTGGAACGCTTTGTTTAATGCGGCCGAAAAATTTCAAAAGACGTTAAACCGGGTAGAGCAGGGCACTTTAGATGAGACTGCTATCCAAGGCGCCTCTATGATGCAACGCATAGTGGCACGTTTTATTGGTGTCAAAGGCGGCTCGGCGTTATCCAGAGGAATGGGTATAAGAGGGGGTGATATTCAAACCCCCGGAATAGGCGGTGACGTTCTAGAAAACCTTGCTAACAAACTCCCTCATGGAAGAGCTTGGGATATTTTAACTAGAGCCATGCAAGAAGAGGATGGCAAAATTTTAGTTGATCTATTGAAAAGGGCTAACACCGTTCAGGAAGCTCAAGCTATTTACGGTAGGTTAAAAAGTGTAATAAGAACCACGGGTGGTCGTGCGTTAACCGATTACTTAGAGTTCTCTGATTACGAAGGAGCACCTACCGCGCAGATGCAGACAAGAGGAACTGACTTCGATCAGCCTATGCGGCGGCCGTTGGCTAGAGACCCGGTTACCCTCGAGCAACGTCCTAGGCCACAGCCCGCGCCCCAAGCACAAGCTAGACCGCAGCCCGCCCCACGGCCCGCGGCTCCCGCCCCACAACCGGCTGCATCTTCAGCAGAAAGTAGGGCAAGATTTGCGCAGATGTATCCGTTTGATATAACTAGCGACATAATCAGGAGTGGTGGTTAACGCAGCCAGTCACCGAAATCTTCATTGAGAACGGTGCTGGCTATGTTAATTTTGCTTCGAAGGGCTTCTAATATCTTCTCGTCCGTCGTATTGGGTGAAACAAGATCAATGTACGTAACTGATTTTGTTTGCCCGATACGGTGCGCACGATCTTCTGACTGTAACCGAATTTCTAAATCGTAAGAATTAGAGTAGTAGACCATAGTGTCTGCGGCGGTCAGAGTAATACCGTACCCTCCCGTTTTAGGTTGTCCAACAAAAAAGCGTAACTCCGATTCCTCATCTTGAAACCGGGTTACAATTTCTTGCCGTTCTTCCTGCGGCGTTTCGCCGTAGTATGTTGCGACTGCTTCGTCTCCGTAACGGTCGCGCAGGGCTTGAGCTATGGCTTGGATATCGTGTGTCCACGTTGCCCAAATTATGGCCTTACCCTGTACTTCTTCGACTATCTCCATCAAAGCAGACAGTCTAGAATTCTTGAGTTCCTGTATCTCGCCGTCATCTGTTCTGAGATGGCCGCAAACTATTTGTTGCAAGCGCATTAGCTGAGTAAGAATAGATGCCGTTGTTGCAAGCTCCCCATTAGTTACTTGAGCTAACGCCAACTCTTTCATTTGGTTGTAGACAGAGACCTGCTCGTCAGACAATTCTACGGTGCGAGACATGTAGATTTTGTCCGGAAGGTCCAGACAATCGCGCTTTAATATGCGAGCACTAAAGGACTCAAGCTTTTCACTAAGCTCATCCAGACGCCTGTATCCGACAAGCTTTTGGAAGCTTCTGTGGCCCATGTTACGCTTTTGTAATACCGCATAACGACTCTGGAACGCATAGTAATTAGTAAAACCAAGTGCTTTGCTGCTTAAGAAAGCGCACTGACTGAACAAGTCCATAGGGGATTTGGTGATGGGGCTTCCGGTTAGAATGCGCCTGTATTTAGCGGCTCGGCCAAGATCTATAACAGTTTTGGTGCGTTTTGCTGCCCGGTTCTTTATCGTAGTACTTTCGTCTACGATGACCATATTGTCCGGGTTAAGCTCCAGATAACGAAGCGCAGACGCCGCACCTTTCTTCGTAGACAACGCTTCAATGTTCATAACCAAAATGTGCAACGAGTCGTCGTCTTCTTCCCTCAAAGCTAATTTAGTAATGTCTTCTGTAAACTTCTTGGTGAAGCTGGGCTGCCATCGAACAATTAATGTTTTGATTCTTTCAGGCAGATGCACAGGGATTTCTTTCTGAAACCAATTGTCGTATACGCCTTTTGGCGCAATCACCAAAGCCGTGTTAATCTCTTTCTTCTCGAATAGATAGCCCATCGTGTCGATAGCTACTTTTGATTTGCCTGTACCCATTTCCATAAGCAAGGCGTAATACTTCTCTTCGCAAGATGTGTCAAAGACTTCTTGCTGGTGCTTGTAAGGCGTTGTTTTGAATGTATACATAGTAATCACAAAATTAGTTGACATGTAGGATTATATGCGAGAATATCTTACACCGCAAGGGCCTAAAAAGTCCTTTAACCACGAAAGGAGACTCAGTATGAGTGATTTGTTCGAAACTATGGAAGCCGATCAAGCCGCAGCTTCTAGTGTAGAAACCCTCGATACAGGCGGCGTATCAAGCATTGCAGAGCTTGCAAGAGCTGTTCGCAATAAGCAGGACGAAGTCTTAAAACTTGAGGACGCCCTTAAGCAAACTAAGAAAGACCTGCTAAAACTTACCGATGAAGACCTCCCTGCATTATTGCACGAAATAGGCGTGTCTAAGATGGAACTGGATGATGGTTCCAAAGTAGAGCTTAAGCCTACCTACGGTGCATATATCAAGGTAGAAAACCGCGACAAAGCCTTTGGTTGGCTTAAAGAAAACGGCTATGACGACATTATTAAAAATGTTGTTACTTGCCAGTTTGGTCGTGGCGAAGAAAGTCTCGCAGAAAATCTTGTAGAGATGACTACCAAGGCCGGATTCTCTCCGGAGCAGAAAAGAGATATCCATCCGCAAACTCTAAAAGCGTTTGTAAAGGATCAGGTTGAATCGGGTAACGAGTTTCCCATGGATATATTTGGGGCATATGTAGGTCAACGAGCTAATATTAAAAAGGGTTAATCATTATGACTAAAGAAGCAGCAGTAAAAGAAAACGCAGAAGTAACCGTAGCCGGAGCAGAGGCTCAAGCTACTACTCAACTCGCCGTAGTGGACATGAATATGTTCGAAGCGGACGCCGGTGTGGGTTTAGAAAACGTAGGACAAGATGACCTTGCTCTTCCGTTTCTTAAAGTCCTTAGCCGACAGGATCCTATTCTTGACGAGCTTGAAAATGCCAAGGCGGGTGATATATACAACACCGTTACTGGCGAAGTGTACAAAGGCAAAGAAGGCGTAAACGTTATACCTTGCGCTTATCAGCGTCGCTTCATAGAATGGATGCCCCGTGGCGCAGGTTCAGGCGCACCGGTAAATATTTATACCCCGGAAGACAAGCGACCTGAGACAGAAAGAAGTAAGGACGACAACCGGGAATACGTCAAAGGCGGTGACGGAAGCTACTTAGAGGAAACTCATCAGCATTTTGTTATCGTCTTGAACGAAGATGGCACTTCGCAGTTTGCACTTGTCGCAATGAAGTCAACACAGCTAAAGAAGTCTCGCAAGTGGAATTCTATGGTCCAAAGCAGAAGCATGATTGGTAAGAACGGTCCGTTTACACCACCTCGCTTTAGTCACGTTTATAAACTCAAGACTACTTCGGAAGAAAACTCGAAGGGTTCTTGGCATGGTTGGGAAGTCAGCGTAGACAGAGTTGTCTCTGAACCTTCTCTTTACGTGCAAGCCAAACAATTTGCTGAGAGCATTTTGAAGGGCGAAGTGAGCGTGAAACATACGGACGATGCCGCAGCAGAAAGCCAAGACATTCCTTGGTAGGGACTGAGGGGGCGTTCGCGCCCCCCTTTTTTCGGGTGAAATAATGTCAGATAACGCAAAGAAATTTGCGGGAATTTTCGACGGTCTACAACAGGCATACGGCACATATCGAATTGACCGCAAAGCACAGAATGGAAAGAACACCGGTAAAGCTACGGTACTAAAACAACCAAGAACAGATCAAACTTGGGAAGGACACCTCTCCGGTAAGGGTGATGCAATAGGCATCATACCTATAAACGAGGACAATAATTGTAAGTGGGGCTGCATCGACATAGATCAGTACCCTCTTGATCACCTAGAGCTAGTAGAAAAAATTAGACGGATGAAGATCCCGCTTGTTGTTTGCCGCAGCAAGTCTGGGGGTGCGCATTGCTTTCTATTTACTACCGACTGGGTCAGCGCTAAACAAATGCAAGACACCTTGCAGCACATCGCAGCCGAGATGGGCTACGGGGGTTGTGAGATATTTCCTAAGCAAATCAAGCTCTTCCTTGAGCGTGGTGACGTGGGTAACTTTCTTAACCTGCCGTACTACGATGCAGAGGAGGGGCTTCGCTACGTCATTAAAGATGATGGGCAGTCCGGTACGATTGAAGAATTCTTCGCGCTTCACGAAACATATGCGCAAGACCCGGAGCAGTTGCAATCAATTACCGTAGCTAAAGAAGAAAGCAACATCATTGTTAAAGACGGTCCGCCGTGCTTGCAGACGCTATGCACCCAGAAGATTAGTGAGGGCGGGCGTAACAATGGCTTGTTTAATGTAGGTGTTTACCTGCGCAAAGCTTTTCCGGATTCTTGGGAGTCAGAGATACTCGTGTACAACGCGCGTTACTTTGACCCGCCTCTTCCGCTGAACGAAGTTAACATTGTCGCGAAGCAGCTCGGGAAAAAAGATTACGCCTACAAATGTAAAGACGCGCCTATCTGCGATTACTGTAATGCGGACGTGTGCAAAACGCGTAAGTACGGCATTGAAGCGGCGGTATCCGGTGCGACTATTGCTAACCTTCGAAAGTACAACAGCACGCCACCGGTCTGGTTCATGGACGTTAATGGTCAGCCTTTGGAAATGGATACAGAGGCTTTGATGAATCAATCTGCGTTTCAACGCTCGTGTGTCGAGCAGCTAAACTTTATGCCGCGCAGTGTTAGTAAGCAGATGTGGGAAGGACGAATAAACCAGCTGTTGACTGAGATGGCGGAAACAGATGGCGCGATTGTTGAGGTGTCTCAAGACGCAAGCTTTGCCGGACAGTTCTATGATCATCTGGAAGAGTTCTGTACGGTCATGCAGCAAGCAGAAAACAAAGAAGAAATAATCTTGAGGCGTCCCTACACAGACGAGGAAGAAGAGCGTACGTATTTCCGTCTTAAAGACTTCACTGCATACCTGCACAAGAATCGTTTCTTTGAATACAAAGGACACAAGATTGCACAGCGTCTACGTGACATAAACGGTGAGTCTACTGTCATGAAGCTTGCGGGCAAGAGCGTCCGTGTCTGGAGTATACCCGCGTATGACGTTAGCCATACCGCGGTAAAAGCAAAGAACATAGGTAGCGACAAAGAGGCTCCATTCTAATGTTCCGTATTTTTGGTCCTCCCGGTACAGGGAAAACAACTACGCTACTTAACTACGTAGACCAAGCTTTGGCAGAGGGGACATCCCCTCGAGAGATTGCTTTCTTGGCTTTCACCCGAAAGGCGGCAAGCGAGGCGAAGGAACGCGCCGCTCGCCGTTTTAACTTGGACGAGAACGAAGATTTACCCTACTTCCGTACGCTACACAGTTTGTCTTACCGTCTGCTTGGTATTCGAGACAAGGACTTGATGTCGAAAGAACACTTTGATGACCTGTCTAAAAAAATAAACGTACCGTTACATACGCGCCCGCATTATGACTTTGGTGACACACTTACCAAGTCAGCGGAGCATCCTGTACTGGGGGTTATAAATCTGGCCCGTTTGAAGAAAACAGACCTAAGAAGCGAATACAATCGAACCAATATAGAACAGTCTTGGCCGGAAGTTGAATATATTGCGGACGCATACCGTACGTACAAGCAATTCCACGGGGTTTTAGATTATACCGACATGTTGGAAATGTTTGTGCATGAAGCGCCTCGGGTATGCCCGGAGTTTAAACTTTGTTTTTTAGACGAAGCTCAGGATCTCTCGCCACTGCAATGGGACATAGCTCATGCCATCGATAAAAAATCACACCGAATGTATTGTGCTGGGGATGACGACCAAGCGATCTACCGTTGGGCAGGCGCGGACGTTGACCATTTCATCAACCTCCCCGGGGGTAGCGAAGTGCTTAGTCAATCCTACCGTATACCTCGGTCAGTACACAGGATTGCAGAAGGCATTGCCAAAAGAATCCACCGTCGTTTTCCTAAACAGTATAAACCGAAAGAAGAAGAAGGAACCGTAACAAGGATTTCGGACATAGCCCAATTGGATATGTCTCAAGGTACGTGGCTGATAATGGCTCAAGCTAACTACATGCTCTCTGACTTAGCGTCTCAGTTAAAAACTAATGGATACCTATTCGAACGCAACGGTTCACGGTCCATTTCGGAAAGGCTTTCTGTTGCTGTGAACGCTTGGGAGCAAATGAGGAAAGGACGACCAATCACGCTTAAAGCCGCACAAGTTGTGTATAGCTTTATGTCGGGTAACGGCGTGCATATCGCCCGCGGTAAAAAGAAAATAGATGCCCCCGAAGACCAGTTGTTCACTATCGAGCTTCTGCAAAAGGATTACGGACTTCTCATAGATGACAGCCTTATATGGCACGAAGCTATGGATAAGATTCCCGGTAACGATCGCCTCTACATTACGGCACTCTTGCGAAAGGGCGAGAAGTTTAACGCCGTGCCTCGCATTAAACTGTCCACGATTCACGGAACAAAGGGAGGAGAAGCGGAGAACGTTGTTTTGTTAACCGACCTTACCTACGCGGCTATTCATAATTCTCAGGTAGATGATCTCCACCGTGTTTTTTATGTGGGCGTAACTAGAACCAAAGAGAATCTATATCTAATAGACCCAGAAGATTTTTCCAGAGCATATGACGTATGAAAAAAGAAGACATAGATCCAATGTATTACAACTCTTGCGAAAAGTGCGGCAACAACAAGGCCACCGCAGTAGTTAACGTTTCACATAACGAAAGGCTTGGTTGGTACTGCGCCTCATGCACACACTTCTCTGAAGCGATTCTTCGAGAAAAAACTTGGAGAAGTAATCGTGGTTAATAAATTACAGATGGCTATGTTTCCCCCAAAGTCCGACTGGCTTCCACCGGAGCATCCTTTCCCAGAAGGTATTCTTGACGCTAAGGAGATTGCAATTGACGTGGAGACTCGAGACCCCGACATAAAAACAATGGGGCCGGGTTGGGCTACCGGCAACGGAGAAGTCGTGGGTTATGCCATCGCTGTGGCTGGTTGGAAAGGTTACTTCCCCGTAGGTCATGCCGGCGGCGGAAACATGGACAAGCGCATCATCAACAAGTATCTGCAAAAGATCTTTGCGTCACCCGCAGATAAGATCATGCACAACGCCCAGTACGACCTTGGCTGGATAAAACAAATGGGCTTTACCGTGAACGGCCGCATCATCGACACCATGATGACTGCTGCGTTGATTGACGAAAACCGTTTCTCTTATAGCTTAAACGCTTTGTGCTACGACTATCTTGGTAAAACTAAGTCAGAGAAAATGCTGACCGAGGCTGCTCGCGAGTTTGGCGTGGATCCTAAAGCTGAGATGTGGAAGTTACCCGCCATGTATGTCGGCCCTTATGCCGAAGTAGACGCGGAGATTACCCTGCAACTGTGGGATCACTTCCGAAACATACTTAACAAAGAAGACCTCTGGGCAATTTGGACAGTTGAGACAGAACTGCTTCCTTGTCTGGTTGAGATGACCGCGCGCGGAATACGCGTGGACGTGGATCAGGCAGAGCGTACAAAGCAAGAGCTGATGCGTCGAGAAAAGCTTGTGCGTAAGCGCATAAAAGAACTTGCGGGCACGGACGTAGAAATCTGGGCGGCAGCGTCTATTGCCAAAGCTTTCACCTCCGCGGGCATAGCCTATCCCAAGACAGAAAAAGGCTCGCCAAGCTTCACCAAGAAGTTTTTAGAAGATCACCCGGCTGAACTCGCTAAACGGATCGTTGAGGCCCGCAACCTAAACAAGATACAGGGCACCTTTATAGACTCGATCCTGCGCTTTGTAGCAACAGATGGCCGCGTGCATGGGCATATCAATCAGCTACGATCAGAGGGAGGAGGCACCGTTTCTGGCCGCCTTTCCATGAACAACCCTAACCTGCAACAAATCCCGGCCCGCGACCCGGAGCTTGGCCCCATGATCCGCCGGCTATTCCTCCCGGAAGAGGGCGAGCAGTGGGCTGCAATAGACTTCTCGCAGCAGGAACCACGGATCTTGGTTCATTACGCGCATGCGTTTTCTGAATACAAGAACATGGATATGCCCGGAGTGGCGGAGTTTGTAGAAGCCTATAACGAAAATCCCGATATGGATTTCCATACGATGGTAGCGGAAATGGCAGACATCCCCCGTAAACAGGCCAAGGTAATCAACCTTGCGATGATGTACGGAATGGGCGTCACCAAGCTGTCCGAGCAGCTAGATATAACGCTACCCGAGGCCAAAGAACTTACCAAGCAGTATCACGCCCGGGTTCCTTTTGTTAAAGGACTGATGCAAGGCGTACAAAAATCTTTAGAGGATAAGCGTTCGAGTGGCTCTTTGCGCTCTCTGGGAGGCCGTAAGGCGCGTTTTGACATGTGGGAACCCGATGAGTTTGCCATGAACAAAGCAATGCCGTATCAGGACGCTGTGAACGCTTACGGGCCTACTACTAGACTTAAGCGCGCCTATACCTACAAGGCGCTGAACCGGCTAATCCAATCAAGCGCCGCGGACATGACAAAGAAGGCCATGGTTGACGTGTACAAGAGCGGAACAGTCCCCTTGCTGCAAGTCCACGACGAACTGGCGTTTAGCGTAAAGACCGCGGAACAAGCCAAGGAACTGGCCCTCATGATGCAGAATGCGATCAAGATATCGGTGCCTAACAAATGCGATATTGAGATGGGTCCGAACTGGGGAGATTTTGACATTGTCGAATAAAATCTTATATAATCGCACACAGAGGTGCGTGTAATATGGATACATCAAAGTGGAAAAGCGTCTTACTCCCTAAAGACGTTTATCAAGAAA
>Ga0222715_10001778_pt1 | contig 20248 bp, 30 predicted proteins | sample C33_9DmetaG_FD_165056 | JGI IMG/M metagenome (GOLD analysis project Ga0222715, IMG submission 165056) | Estuarine water microbial communities from San Francisco Bay, California, United States - C33_9D | ecosystem: Environmental > Aquatic > Marine > Unclassified | place: USA: California... | reverse complement strand
TTTTTGCATTACGACCTGCTACAATAATACTAAATATTAAAAAATATTCTTTTTCGTATTTATCACTGCAATGAGTGGGCAACTGTTTAGTAAAATCAAATTTTCTCATGACTAATATCTTTTAAATCTCAACTTCCGAACCGTACTCAACGGCCTTCTTATAATCTATTTTACAATAGTTACAAGTTTTTTTACTGTACTTAAAGCCGTATTTAAAGCCGTATTTAAAGCCAAGTAGAAACCCATTGATTTCCTCAAGTGATCTACTATCGAAAACCGCCCCCTGTCCGTCTGTCAAAAAATACATTGATCCATTTTGATCGAAACAAAAACCAAGTTCTTTTGCCAAAGAATTCACATCCCATTTTATTACTGGTGGTCTAGTGTATTGTCTCATATCCAATAATTTTGAAACACTTTTTGATTTGCGTCAACAATAAAACTATTTAATTTTCACATATATCTATCAGGTGGAGCATCTGGTCGTTATCAATCCAAGACAATTCAAAATCTTTCACTAAGACTTTAAATGTTAATGTCCTGAATCCCCTTAGATAGCATATTGCCCATGGAGCATCCCCATCCATACGCATAACTGAATATATATTGTTGTGATCATCCACAGCAAATAAAGTTCCGCTTTCTTGGTGACTTACCCAATCAGAAAATTGCTCTTCATTTTCAAAAAACACTTTTTGATCGTCGTTTTCTCTGTATATTAGTTTTTTCATATTACCCTTTTTCTATCTTATCTTGTATATAGTCTATCATGTGAAGTAACCCATCTAGGCTTTTAATTTTTTTAGAGCTTTCCTTGTGGTCCGCAATAATATCTAATAGATCACGTTTTTGTTGAGAAAGCAATTCCATGTCAATATTTTCTAAAACAACTGTTTTTCTGCTCATAACTTTTTAGGGATAACAATAATGTTTATTTTGTCTTGAGATATTAAAAGTAATATTTTCTCATTTACTTCGCTTTCTGTCAATCCTGTTTTTTTAAGGATGACTGTCATTTTATGATGATCATAATAAACTTGACCATTAAAGTCATAACCAACTAACGCTTTATCAAACATCTTGTCGGCAAACTTTGTAGTATCATCTGCCATATAGGTTTCAATATACTCTCTCATATTTCTTCTTCCCATGCTTGATGTTCAATGATTTCTGAATCAATGATTTTAGGATGTTTAATAGTATAAGTTAAATCTTCCAAAACATCTTGACAATCGGCAGTATCTTCTACTTGCACTGCTAATGTAATATAAAGAGTTTTAAAGTTTCTAGTCATTTGAAAAATATCCTTTATAACCTTTTTTAATGAGTTCTACTTTAAATCTTGCAAAAGAATCTTGAAGTTGATAAAAACTTCTATTAAGATTTTCATCTTTACTTTTTCTAATTTGAGTCTGCCATTCCGCAAAAATAGAATCAACTGCGGATTCTCCATCTTTAAAGTAATCTTTTTTCATAATAGTTTTTCTATTTTAAGTTTTTCCATGAAGTCATCCTTATACATGTCTGCCATGTCTTTGCTAGTTCTGCGATTTAATTTATCATTTAAGTAATCAAACAAAGCAATTAACTCTTCAACATTACAAACTTCACCATCTAACCATTCCATATAGACATCTTTTGGTTGAACCATTAATGCTCGCCACGCAATTTCATCAACCAAATCTTGTTTACTTAAATCAGCGTATGTAAAAGTTGTGATTTTTTCTTCTTTCATATTATTACCACCGTATGCCATTTGATCTAATCCCATATCAGTCTCCTATTTGTTTATGAATAATATCTTCCTAATACAACTTGAGCAGTATCTTCACGATACTTAATTAATATTCCAGAAAAGAATGTTTCGGATAAATACCCATGCCATCCTTTGAAAGAAGAATTATCTTCCACTCTCATAAAATCAGCAAGAGAATAAACATAATTTTTGTATTTAATAAAAGTGTCTCCCTCCTGCTCTGCTCGTTGCCGATCTTTTTCATCGTAACAAGTATCTTCCCAATCCTTATTTGATAGTTCATAAGGATACAATAGATCCCTTGGAACATTATTAGTAATAATTTCTAAATTCATTCTGAATCCTTTAAGTCAACATATTGTTCAACACATTCGCCATCTTTGTATGAGCTTATTTCGACGTATTTATCTGCTACTCTTGCCATTTTCAGCAATTCTTCTTTGGCGATTTTAACTGACTGGAAAGAGCCATGGGGGTTTTTAATGATATCTATCATTACTGGTGCGAGAGATTCCCATGTGGGGGTGATGTCTATTGTCTTGAGTTTTTTCATATTATTTTTTCTTTGGCATACTGAATACTATAGCTAAGTAAATCGAAACAATGATTAACATTTCCATCATTGACATTTTCATTACATATATTCTCGCATATTTTTTTCAAAAAACAAGAAAAAAAATTAAAAAAAGGGGGGAAATTTTCCCCCCCTTCGACCTTACCAATTCGCGCCTCTCAGTAACGATTTTCCGACTGGAGTAATTATTCGCTTGACATCTATCTTCATTAACCCTTTCTTCAAAAGATAAACTTCATGATCACGTTGAAGGGCTGTTCTACTGAGTCCAGTTTTAGCACTCAACTCTTGAAGAGAGCAACTCCCGTGTTCTTTTAGAATGTCAAGAATATTCTTTTCAGTCTCGCTTATTCCCAGAGGATTAATACCTAATATATCAATAAAAGAATCAAATTGTTTTTTACCGAAATAATTGATATTATCTGTATCGCAAAAGTCTCCTAGATCTCTAGCTAACTTAATTGATGACCTAGCGTTTCCGCGAGTGGTTGATGCTAGTTTGTCAAGATAATTTGAATCAAACTCAATCTCTTTGCAAAAAGATGATATAATCTTTGATAGATCCTGACGAGTGTATTCTTCAAAGTCTGCGCTAGTTAAGCGATCCTTAAAAGGTGGAAACAACTTATCAGATTCCGTAGTAGCAAACAGAAAAGTTTGTTTAGTAAAATCAAAAGGAAAAACATTCTCTCGAAATTGAAACTCCCGCTGATTAGATTTTTCTGTATTAAAAATAGTAAGGAAAGCATTCGTCAAATCTTGAGGCAACTCATGTGCTTCGTCTAGAAACACTGTCACCTCATTATCCATAATTATTGGTATAAAGATTTGAGTGAAAAAATTCTCTACATTTTTTAAACTACCACAATTTAATTCTATCGCATTTCTTTTGCTACCATCTTTATTTTTAAGCTGGCGAACAAAACTTCTTGCAAACTCTGTTTTACCTATCCCCTTTTGACCATTAAACAATAGAAAAGGGCAAGTGTTTTTAGCATTATAAACTTTTAAATAATAATTAAGTTTCTTTTTTATTTTTTCCTGTCCTACTAAATGATCGAATGACATAATTAGTTTATTGTTTTATATGTAATAACTTCCTCGTTATCGTTTGTTTCATTAGTTTTAGTCTCTACTTTTTCAGTCTGGACTTTAACTTTCCACTCTACCTCTGGAATAGGCATCCCTGCAGCCAAGCTCATGGCTGAATTATATTTGTCTGCCCACTTCCTACTGATAGTGATTTTTGTTTCAGGATAATTGGAGAACACCTTGTTAAGGTTTTCCAAAGATACTGTTACCAACGTTCTGTTCCCTTCGTATTGAATCATACAAAAACAACATAGCATACCTAATCAACGTTTCAAGATTTATTTTTGTTTTTTTGTTTTTTATTTTTTTGATTTTTAGTGTTGACTCCTGTTCAGGGCATGAGAAAATCCTTGTGTTCAGGGGTAAAAGATCATCGAGTGATGAAAACTTTAAAACTAAAACAAACCTGAAAAATTATAATATAGAAAGAAAAAGCGTTACCCAATAAAATTGGAGGAGGGATGTGCGTCCCTCCTTCTTTTAAATTTACCGAATTCGACCGAAAATAAATCGGTTTTTTTACTTGAAAAACTAGACCTGCCTCATATAATAGATACACATTATGAAAATCGATAATGCATTGAATAAAACTAGGGGTCGTTTTGCGACCATTGAAACATCGCACCGTGGAACTTTTAGTGCTAAACTTGTGCCAGATTCAATTACTGAAAAGTATGTGACACTAAATATTCCATCTAAAAACGTAACAATGAAAGTCTCTAAAGATAAAATTACAAAAATTAGATGCGGCAAAACCCGCTATACTAAACGATAACTTTTAATATAGATATGATTTAATTCAGAATGCAATTATTTTTAATAGTAATTCATAGCCTTATTAAACATATCTTTATATAAACCGTTTCTTTTTATTATGAATTGTATTTTGCCCATCTCTTCGGAGGTGGGTTTTTTTATATTATATTAAGGAAAATCGCGCTCATAAATAGCCCTTTTTTATATTAACTATATTAAGCAAAATCTCGCTCACAAATACAATTTTTATATATTAAGCAATTTTTCGTTCATAAATATGTATTTTTTATGTATATTATATTATTATGGGAAAGAAAATTAGTTTTAAGAATTTTGAGGGGCAAGAATATGAAATAAGCTTAAGAAAGCCGCGAAAAGAACTAGAGGCAGATGGCCTCTGCTACCCGCCCAAAGATAACGCTAAATCTAAAATCCTAGTCAACCCTCATTTAAAAAAAGAAAAAATAAAAGAAATAATATTGCATGAAATGCTACATGCATTCTTCTGGGAGCTGCCCGAATATAAAATTAACTATTTGGCCAAAACTGCTTCACAAATAATAAAAAAACTAACTTAGTATATTAAGTAAAAAATCGCTCATAAATAATACTATTTTAATGTTTCATCTAATCTAACTTTTGCTATACTTAAATCTATTTCAAACCATTCATTCCTCTTACTAAGAGCAAAATAATGCATAGCTTCATGTATTTGTTTCTCTGCAGCCTTGCAATCTTCATGGAAAATGTAATGCTCGACTTTATAATTTCGATGAGGACTAGAGGTTTGATATGTACGCAATCTCTTTTTTATATCTTTTGTTATACCTATTTTATAATAACCTTTAAAAGCTTCATTACTTATTATGTATACATAACCTGATGTCTCTTTCATTATATTAAGTAAAAAATCGCTCACAAATAACGTTTTTTTGGAAAGTGGGGAGTTTTTGCCGCAAAATTTGTATTTACCCCCTATAAAAATATATGTTTTTGCCAAAAGTGTCAGCGAATCCCAGTTTCGCGCCATTTTAGTTATATTATATTAAGTGTTTTTTAGCTCATAAATGCCGACTTTTTATATATTTTATTATATTTGGCATAAATTAGTTCACTTTTTATCCATATCTATATCATATTCTTCTATATATACTTTTGGATTATTTTGCACTTGTTTCATTACTTCTATTAATACTCTATCTTCTTGAGTGCGGGGGTCAAAAGCAGACTCGTTCTCGAAGATCCTGCCTATGACCTTCAGGTCATCATCACCTATACGTATTGTAACTGTATTCATATGCTATATATAATACATGATATTGTTACTAATTATAGTTGTTTTTTGCTGTTTTTTGCATATATATAGGGGAAATATACATAAAATGAACATAAACTAACAAAAAATGTACATAAAATTTTATGATTTAAAAATATGTTTTTTGTATATATTTTTTTTAAAAAAGGTGCGTAATATACTAATCACACAATTCTAAGCTTATTCATACATTCTTTATATTGTTTATATGTATTATGTATATTAATGTTATATAGTATAAAGGTATTTGAAAGGTTGTTAAAGGGGGAAAAAGGGGTTTCTGGGATACTTTAAGGGAAAACTGGGAAAAAGGATAAAGGAGAAAAAGAAAAGGCTCCTAGAGGGAAATCTAGGGGCTGAATGCTGATAATTGATGAGAGGGTAAATTACATTTAAGTAATGGCTATGTGAATCAATTATTGTTTATTTTATTAACATAACATGCAATAAGTCTGTGAATTACATCTAAGTAATAGCCATATGAATTACATTATTATATTTTTAAAGTTTAGGTTATGGCGTTAGGGTAATGGCAGGATGAATTACATTTAAGTAATGAGCTTTTGAATTACCTCTAGCGCCGTTAAGTTTAAAGTTAAGTAATAAGGGTCTGAATTACATTTAAGCAATGGCTTTCTGAATTATTTAACATTTTAATTTATTTTTCTGTGATAATGAGAAATTGAATTACATTTAAGTAATGGCAACTTGAATTATCTACAGTTTTTAATTTATTGTATATAAAATAATAAGAATATAAATTACATTTAAGTAATGGCCGCGTGAATTATCTTATATTTAAATCTGTAAAGTATATATTATTGGTTTGTTTATGCGCTAGGGTAATAAGATCCTGAATTACATTTAAGTAATGGCCTCCTGAATTACCTCTAGCGCTTTATGAGTATATTTAATAGGACTCTGAATTACATTTAAGTAATGGCAGATTGAATTAAATATGTATTAGATCAAGCTAGGTTGGTATTCATTTATTGAATCGCATAATGGTTGAGCAATTAGCTTGTTTTGTTTTTGGTTATTATATGCATTTGTATGCTGATTTTCAAGTTGTTTTTTAATTATATTGTACAACTCTTTTATTGCATTACTATATAGTCTTCTATATTTCAAGAAAACTTTTTCTTCTTGTCTCGACATTTCACCTCTTTTCTTTTTATGTATATCATAACCTTCTTCCAAAACTCTTTCTTTAATCCATTTTTTTGCACCATGATGATATAGGTTGCTTCGTGCAACACCGCCTTTAAGATGATGCGGACTCATATGAAAAACATATCTTTGAGTAAAAGACCAATTTGGCAACCTACCCGTTCCCTTTCGCAAAAAAACCGAATCGTCAACAGAAAACTGTTCGTCGCCCTCGCTAACCAATGTTCCCCTCATAGAAGCTAAAATCGTATAAATAAAATTAACTTTAATGTGTCTAACGTTTAAGTCGCCTTTTTTAATATCTCTGTTTTTATTTGGCCTTTTGAATCTAGCTTGTTCGTTAAAAAACCCAAATACACATCTTCCTACATCAGATAATTCATTACATATATAGTTAGCATTTTCATTTATCCATTGTGTATTTTGATCATTTGGGTTTAAATAATCGGTTCTTCTGGCAAAATTCAGTATTTTATTTAGCTGACGTTTTCGAAGCAATCCTTCCTTAGCCTTCAAAGAGTAATCAAAAGAAGAATCGGGCTTTTTCAAGCTGATATTTGGGTAATCTCGGCAAAGATTGTAAATAGCAATAGGGTCTTGATCGTCGTCCTTTTCAAGATTTGAGTAAGCAGCAGCTCTTGGAGACGATTGTTGAGGAAAAAATCTTAACTCTATACCATTCTCTTCACAATCAGAATAAAATTTACGCAACTCTTTTTTTGTATATGGCTGAGCTAAAGACTTTTCTGTACGAGGAACCCCCATATGAGCATCTTCAACAATGATCATCGAACCTGAATTTAATAATTGAGGCAATGTTAAAATTTGCTCAACAGTGCTTCCAATAACTTTTTCTCCATCGTATAAAGTCGTTCTTTTTTTACCAAAATCTAAAGTAAAAACTTTATTTTCAGTATTTAATGACTCAATAGTAGGCAATTTATTTTTTTTCATATAATTAATTTTGTTTTGTCTTATTAACCGTTTTGATCAATTTATATATCTATAATAGGGTGCGGTTGCTTTTTTTCTACTTTAAAAAAAACCCTATAGAGTCATCGCAGAGAAAAACCCTTGAACATCAAGGGTTTACATATTTTTTTTGTTAAAAGTTTTTTTTTGTTTAGCTATTGTTCGTATATTTTTATGAATCTTGGTGTATATTCACCAACATAAGCTCCTAAAGTATTGTATTCAAAATATTCTATTATTTGGTCTAATGTCATGTAAGGCATGTCTTCCATTAAAATATCAATACATTTGTCAATATCATACACTGCAACATAATCCGATTGATCTATGCCCACTAAAGCTTTGTCAAAACCATCAGCGAATAAAGCTTGCTCATTTATATATGAAAGCTCTTCTTTTATTATTTCTGTAGATTTATTCATTTTTAATATTGTATTTAAGTTTTTCTTTTCTTTTTTCATCTCTCCAAGCCGCGACTATTGTTTCATATTCTACTAAAGAATGTCCAGCTATTTTTTCAAACTCTTCCCACTTTGGTTTAGGGGTATTAAGCTTTTCCCAGATTTGACGTAAGTTACTCATCTTAATGAAAATATACAGTTATACTAAGTAAAAATGATATTTTATCGAATAATTATTTTAAGATTTTACTAGTTAATTGTGTAATATATTAAGTGGCAACTCAACTAACAGCAACAAGAGGAGATTTTATGGGCACTTACACTGTAAATCTCACATCAGATGTAGACGATTTTACTAATTTAGAATGCACAGGTCAAATAAGGGCTCATCCTGATGGAGACTTGCTATACCAATTTGTACCGACTATACTTTATGCTGAACAGTATAGCGGTTCTATAGCATTTGATATACCTGCTAACGAAACTAAAAATTTTCCCCCTATAAACTTGTATGGAGATGTGCATTTTTATTCCACAGGTATAAAAGATCAGACTCTTTTTGAGTTCAGATTAGACGTAACCCCTGATGTAACACACTTATAAAACATATGTCCGAAAATACAATAAACGTAAATCTAACTACACCCAAGGCTATTTCAGTAACGAATAAAGAAATTGGCCCACCGGGACCATCAGGGCCATCAGGACCATCAGGACCATCAGGGCCATCAGGTCCATCAGGCCCACAAGGGCCTTCGGGAGGTCCATCAGGACCATCAGGTCCATCAGGTCCATCAGGTCCATCAGGTCCATCAGGTCCATCAGGTCCATCAGGAGAAGGGGTGATTGCAGGAGGTACAGCTAACCAAGTATTAGCTAAAATAGACAGTACTGATTATAACACTCAATGGGTAGATCAAAGTGGAGGTGGAGGCTCAGGTACTGTTACATCTAGTACTGCTACAACAAATTATCTTACAAAATGGACAGATGGAGCGGGGGAAGTTATAGGTAATTCTATACTTTATGACAATGGCTCTAATATTGGTATAGGAACAACAGCTCCAAGCTCAAAACTGCATGTATCTGGCGGAGATGCTAATATTAATACTTTAAATATCGGGTTAGGAGCTGGATCAAATAATAGTACTAACACTAGTATTGGCGTAGATTCTTTAAGCAATAATACTATCGGCATACAAAATGTAGCCGTTGGTTACCAAACGCTTTTAAATAATACGGAGGGTATTCGAAACGTATCTGTCGGTTATCAATCTCTTTACACAAACACTACAGGTGATAGTAATATATCTATCGGTTACAAGTCCTTGCACTTTAACCTAATCGGTTTACAAAATATAGGTATTGGTGATTTTAGTCTTTTCAATAATACAGGCTCATCCAATACAGCCGTTGGTTTTTCTGCTCTTAAAAGCAATACCTCAGGTAATGATAATTCTGCTATTGGGTTTAACTCTTTGCTTAATAATACTACAGGAACTCGAAACACGGCTCAAGGCTTTGAAGTTTTATGCAGCAATACAACAGGCGGCTATAATGTTGCTATCGGATATAAATCAATCTATAATAATACATCAGGAACATTTAATGTAGCTAATGGATATTTATCTCTTTATGCTAATACCACAGGCAGTAATAATGTTGCCGTTGGATATCAAGCGGGACGTTTCATAACTGACGGTTCCACTGCTAATACCACTGGAGATTATAATGTTTTTCTGGGTACTGATACGAAAGCTCTCGCTGACAATGATCAAAACGAAATCGTTATTGGTTATAATGCTACCGGATTAGGATCGAACAGTGCCGTTTTAGGTAATGATAGCATTACCAAGACTGTTTTGAAAGGAAATGTAGGTATAGGAACAACAGCTCCAAGCTCGAAACTGCATGTATCTGGCGGAGATGCTATTATTAATACTTTAACTATCGGGTTAGGGGCTGGATCAGTTAGCTCCAACACTAGTATTGGTCTAGATTCTTTAAGTAGTAATACTACTGGCTCACAAAATGTAGCCGTTGGTACGTGGTCTTTATATAGTAATACGGAGGGTATTCGAAACATAGCTATCGGTTACCAATCTCTTTTCACAAACACTACAGGTGATAGTAATATATCTATTGGATGGCAAAGCTTATTTTACAACACAACAGGTGATCATAATATAGCTCATGGGTATCGATCTCTTTATGCTAATACCACAGGTAATCAAAATACAGCTTTTGGGTATCTATCTCTCTCCTCCAACACAATCGGGAGTAGTAACGTAGCTAATGGTTTTGGTGCTCTATCCGGCAACACTACCGGGTCTCGCAATGTAGCTATAGGCAATAGCTCTCTCGGAGCTAATACTACAGGCGATAACAACGCAGCTAGTGGGTATTTATCTCTTTACGGTAATGCTACGGGTAGGGATAATACTGCTTTTGGATATCGAGCAGGATGGTTCATAACTGATGGTTCCACTGCTAATACCACTGGAGCTTATAATATTTTTATTGGCTCTCTCACAAAAGCTCTCGCTGATAACGATCAAAACGAAATCGTTATTGGTTATAATGCTACCGGAGTAGGATCAAATAGTGCCGTTTTAGGTAATGATAGCATTACCAAGACTGTTTTGAAAGGAAATGTAGGTATAGGAACAACAGCTCCTACCATCAGATTAACAATAAAAGATCTTCAAGACTCAAGTTTTAATAGTGGTATAGCCTTAGTCCGAAGCACAAATACTGATACCGCTTATATCAATATAGTAGGTGGAAACCTTAATTTAAATGCCCCGACAGGAGCATCAACTCAATTTAAGGTCGCTGGTACAAATACGTTTGCTATAGCTGCTAACGGATCTATCAGTTCATCTACCGGAGCTAGTTTAAGCTCAGGAGGTACATGGACCGACGCTTCTACAAGAGAATTAAAGCAAGATATAAAAGATTTAGGCTATAGAGAATCTCTAAATATTATTAAACATCTAAACCCTGTTAAATTTGCTTATAAAAAAGACCCTGAAAATAAAAAAATAGGATTCATTGCTGAAGATGTCCCAGATTTAATCGCTACAGAAGATAGAAAAGGTCTATCAGCTTTACAAATTGTTTCAGCCTTAACAAAAGTCGTGCAATTTCAGCAAAAAGAAATTCAAAAGCTTAAAAGAATGATAAAACGTCATAAATAGTGTATATATAATGTATGGTATCATATAGTGTGCATAATTTAGCAGATGAAATATTTACTAACGAATTTGAGTACGACAGTGGTTATGCAGAATTTTATTATATTAGCGGATGGCTAGCTAATAACATAGGTATGCTTAACAACAGGTTATTTACCAGTTTTGAAGTGAGCGGAAACTATTTTACTCCTACGGGAAGTTTTCAGCAAGAAGAACGATCTGTTTATAAGCAAATGTATTTGTATGAGTTTTATACTAAGAAAACCCGTCAGGTTCTTCGGGGCATCGACTCTTCCGTTGACTTTATAACATTACGAGAGGGAGATTCCACTATTACCCGCACAAATAAAAATGAAATAGCTAAAACATACAGAGGTTTAGCTAATGATGCTAATGAAGAATTAGAGAAACTCATTACTTCTTACAATATGTACCAAGCAGAACCTGTTCAGGTAGCTGGAGAAGACGGGTTATATGTAGGATCTGGCACTTATTCTTACGTATATTAATCTTAAAAGACATTCAACATTGTAAAGCCTTTAGTATTGATCAAGTTCAAATATTTTCCGTAACCATAACTATCTTAAATTAAAATATCTATTTTTTCTTTTACCATTTCGAAGGTAATTTGTTTAGAACATTCGAAGTCTTTATTTTTAGGGCACCAGTCCCAATCTTTAGGATCAAACTTGTGATCTAGATCATTCCAGCAACCATGGCAAACGTTTGTGTTTATAATTCTATATTGATTAAAAAATTCTGCGAATGGTTTGCTAAAGCCGCTAATCATAATAACTTTTTTATTCAAAGCCCAACTAAGCCAGCTTATACCAGAACCTAATCCTATATAAAATTCACAATTACTCAACCATGTTATAGCTGATTGTATATTTTTAGTGTTTGGATGCAACACATTATTCAAGCCATTGAGGCCCATGTAATTCAAGGGCTCCTTTTGTATTACGGCTACTTTATACCCTAAGTTATTTAAATAGTCTACAGTATTTTGCCAACCATTTTTATTTTGCCAATGTTTGCACCCCGCAGTTGAAGATGTCGATATGCATACATATTTTTCATCTATAGGCCTTTTAGGATTTTCAATAAATATATTAGGAAATGTTTCTGAAAAATCTAACCCTAATATATCGCAAGCAACTTCTTGCAAGCTCCTTTCTCTGCAATCAAAAGGTGATAGACATTTATTATCAAAGTAATAACCAAGATTATAAGAAGCGTAATAATCTTCAGAATTATTTTTTTCTTTGTATGGTTTTATGTTTATCCCTTTATATTGATTTTTGAAAATTTCATAGAAAGGGGTAAAATAATCGATTTCACAATTATGTTTTTCTTTGAATTTTTGTATAAATCCAGTCCAAGCTATACAGTCACCTAAAGATGGAGATTCGTTGGAAATTCTTACCTTTTTTCCTTTTAGGTTAAAATTTATTTTTTTACTCACATTAGAGCTTAAAGCTTTAACTTCTACTCTCCAGTCACAATAATATTGCCTAGAAGAGCAGCACCACATATTATTACTTATTATGCCAGAGTATATTAATTCATCGTTCGAATTGTCAAAAAAACAAATTTCAAATTTTTCATTTTTATTTAAGCTGCTAGTAATATCAACTTTTGCTCCGCTATTAAAATCTAATTTAATGTTATACGGAAATGTACAGTTTTGTCTATGTTGGATCTGACTACCCCTATATATTTTTAATAATTGATCTCTCATAAGTTTCGTTTAATAAAATAACCTCTATTCTCTTGGAAAATAAAATAAAATTTCATTTGACTTGATAAAAGATTTTTTAATTCTTCTAAGTTATTAACTCCAGTTCTATTGTTGTTTTGCAAATGACAGTTATCGCAAAAAACAACTAGTTCAGACTTAGGGTTCACTTTCCCCACTTTTTCTATAATACTCTCTGGCGAATCAAAAGGATTAACTCTGATAAAAACATAATCAGCATTGTTCTTATCAAAACTAACAGAATGCTCAAAAAATAAATCTTTTAGCTTAAGCAATTCGTGTTCTGAATAATTAAAATTTAAAAAAGAAATACTCTTAGAAGAACTTTCCCAATTAAAAGAGCTAAGATACGTTGATTCAGCCGCTTCATATACATCGTCAAAATAATCTATTTTACGAGGCATAGATAAATATATGTTTTTTCTTCTTTTCTTTGTATCTTCTATGAGTTTTACTTCTCCTTTTATATTCCAATTTTTAAAATTCTCAGAATCATAATGCTCTCTAGCTAAATAACTTGTTCTAGGAATAGTTAAGGTCTTCCCTTTTTCTTCTAAATTCAACAACCATTGCCCATCATTAGACGAACAGTCTGAATCATCAGAATGCTCTGTAAAACGTAAATTTTTTATATTTCTAAAAACCCTCAAGTAACCAAATATACAGCCTCTTTGACCCCACAGTCTTTCGAAGCCTTCTAAGAAAGATTTATTATCTTTAGATATGTAAACGTTATTTACAAAGTTTTCGAATAAATCATTTTTTGTTTTTGGTAATTTTTCTTTATATTTGTTTGCGTTAAAATGAAGCAGCACAACTTCTGGAAATTTCTCAAAATAATATTTTAATCTTTCAAAAGTTCCCGGTAATAGAGTATCGTCTCCATCAATATGACAAATAACATCTCCTGTAGCAAACAATTGAGGGTTCCACCATAATTCTTTTTTGCGAGACAAGTTCACCAACCTAATTCGTGAATCTTTTTTTTGTAATTCTATCAGTTTTTGTTTTGTATTGTCCTCTGAGAAATCATCAGCAATTATCCATTCCCAATTTCCATAAGACTGAGATAAAATTGAGGAAGATTGTTCTTTTATATATTTTTCACAATTATAATAAGATGTAACTATAGAAAGCTTCATAGTCTTACTCCTTCTTTGAATTTTTTATCTATTTCAGAATTACCTTCATGCTGCAAAGCATAAGGTTTACCAAAAATACCTCTTTTGTAATCTGATAAAAATATATTATACCATAAATCAGATACGTCCCAAGGGCATGTTTCTAATTTTTCTTTTATATACTCATATTTAGATTTGGGAATTAATATGCAGTGAGCTTCTGATTGTTTATCTGTAATATAAAAATCTTCCCCTACTAAATCATGCTGCCAGTCAATTATTTGTTTTCCAAAACTAACAAAAGTTAAATCATATTTTAAACAGTAATCGTAAGCTGCGTTTACCTTCTTTGAAAATTCTTTGGGTGCTAATTGTAAAATACAATCGCATTCTATTAAAAGTATCGCATCAGGATTTTGTTTTATACTTTCCAAAATTGCGTTTTTATGAGCTTGATAGCAACCATAGTGCCCAGACGACAGAAGGTACTCTCCAGACTCTTCACTAACGCAATCTGGACGATTACAGGTGTCTTTTGGCGGTATACCTGTGTATAGAGGAAATACAAACTGATCGTAATCAAACCCTTGAAATTTCAATGGCGAAACTGATTCTATAGAAGCTTTTTCTCTTTCTGAAAAAGGGTTGTTTAAAATATGTGATATTTTATATTTTCTTTTTTTAGCTTTTATAACAAAAAGATTTTTATTAATATCTTCGTCTCCTTCCACATCAAAACCGCAATTCATTAATTTAGTTTTGATAAATCTCTCGTAATCTTCTCGCGGATAAAAATCATGCACTTCGCAGTAAATTCGATCTATATTGTTTTTTAAATAATCTTCGGATATAGTTTTAAATATTTCTAACTCAGAACCTTCACAATCTATTTTTAAAAAATCTATTTTATCGATGTTATACGTTTTCACCAATGAATTTATATCCACGCAATCAACATCTAAATACGAAAGGCTATTTACCTCATTTCCATTAAAATTATCATTATCAGAATAATTTAAAGAAGCAACGCTAGATCCATTTGTTATTTTTATTTTTTTAGAACAGCATTTGTCACTTATAGCTTTGTTAATAAAAATTATATTCTTTTCGTTTTTTAAGTTGCGTTTAAGTAACTCAAATGTTTGAGGTACAGCTTCAACAGAGTAAACTTTTGAAGCTCCTTTGTTTAAAGCGTAAGCTGAGAAAAAACCGATGTTAGAACCAATATCTAATACAACATCATTTTTTTTGATGCCTTTATAATCTTGTTTTATATAAACTTCATAAAAACTAGTCCAACCGGAATGATCTAAAATGTCATGGTTAAAAAACAATTGGCGATTATTTATTACAGGCGCTAATTTTTCTTTTTTATTAAAATCCGCTAATAACTTTTTTTCAAGTAAATTTTCTTGTTCATCATAGAGGCTTAAAGTAATACCATTTAAATCTTTTTTAACAGCGTTTAGACTAACCCAACCTTTGTGAAAACTATTATTAATATGAATCCAAAAAACAGTTAAATCATTTTCACTATCTTTAAAAACAGCGTATCTCGCTTGTTCGCCCAAGCCTTCTGAGTTTATCTCTAAATCAAAACACAATTGCCAAGAGTGATCTCTTAAGCTTGCATTTTTAATATAATCATTTCCAGATGTGGCAGGGTTTTGGGTTTTTGTGATAAAAGGTTTTATGATATCAAGATTTGATTCTAAATTTTCACCGATATAGTGAACGTTTGGATATTTATCATGCATTCCACAATAAACATCCAGCCTCCTCATTAACACCGGTATACCCCAACCTATAGCCTCTTTCAATACTAATGGGCTAGTTTCTTTATCGTTTGCCGTACCTTTAGATGTAAATAAAAATACATCCATAGCATTATAAAACACATCAGTATCTTTACGCTCTCCCCACCATTTACAGTTATCTGGAAAAGATTTCATTAAAGGAGCCCAATAATCTTCAAAATTTCCAGCTTGATTGCCAACAAAATGAAATTGCACCGGTAAATCAGCTAACTTTTTGGCATACTCAATTATTTCGGCTTGATTTTTTCGGGGAGTAAATAAACCTACATTCAAAAAATGAATTTTATCAGGATCTAAACCTAATTCTATTAAAGATTCTTTTCTATTTGTTTTATTTTTTTTCTCAATAGGGTACTCTACGACTTCAGCCGGAACATCAATAGATGAAAACCGGTTTTTTTGATAATCGCTAACAAAAACAAATTTATCAGGATAAAATAATTTATTTTCTATATCAAAGCTACTATCATGAGAAGTTTCTATAATTTTGTATTCTCTGTTTTTTATGTATATTTGTTTTGCTACATCAACATCACAAAAATACTCAGGCATCTCCTCAAAATGAACAATATAAGGATTTATTTCTTTAATTATATCAATTAATTTTTGCTTATAGCTATCTAACGTAATTAATTTGTCACCAAGAAGGTTTTGTATCTGCTCCCTTTGAACAACAAATAACCCGCCTGTAATATCATTATACTCAACGCAGTAGATATCGCAATCATTTTGCAATAATTGCATTTTTTTAAATAAATATTGGGGAGCGCCACCTGTAGAAAGGTGAGGGGCAATAAATAGTATTTTCATTATATCATATACTCGGATTTAATCATTATAATAATATTTTGCCATTCTTTTATGGGTTTGTCAACCAACTGCTACTTTGTATTTTATCTCCTAATCCGTAAACAGTCTCAATGCCTAACTCAAGACATAAAGCATGCTCAGGGGTGTTTTCACCAGAAGTTCTGTCGCCACCATTACAAAATAAAAGTTTTTCATTTGAAGTTTTACATGAAGCTAACCCTTTTAAGCTTTCACAAACAGTTTGATCTTTATCTACAGATTTAATTGCCATATCCACATATTTAATAGATCGAACGATTTGAATTCTTTCTTTTAAAGGCATAAAAGGTTTACCTTTTTTTCTAGTTAAAAAATCATCATCATTAACTATTACTACCAAAGAATCAGCTATACTTTTAGCTTTTTCCATTAATTCAATATGACCTACATGTATAGGATCAAAACCGCCACTTATTATTGCTATTTTCATATAGAAAAACTACTTTTAATATTCTCTATTTCTTTTAAGGTTTTTCTATATTCTTTTGCAATTTTTTCATTATACTCAAAGCTCATGATAGCTTCACAAGATGGGCATTGGCAAACAGGATTTTCTATAATAAAACCTAAATCAATACCTAAAGGGGTTCTGCAAGAAGGACAAACAAAACCGCCACCAATCATTTTTTAAGATGTTGTATTTTTTGAATTAATTCATCATTAAGCCTATTTACTGCTTCAGGTGTGCCTTCGTTCTCCATTTTGATTTTAACATTCATTTTTCTTCTTTTTTCTACATGATGCAAATCAATTTTAATACCTTTATTTTCCGTGGATTCAAGGTCTTCTGTATCAGCTAAAGAAACAGAAAAATCTAATTCTATTTCTTTTAAGCTTAATGATTGATGGTTCGATAAACAAAAAAGAGGAACCCTCATCACCTCGTCTCCAACTTTAAAATCAGAGGTAATGGGGTTCCCATACTTATCGAAATATTTAAGTAAATTATCTACATGTTGTTTTTCTAAAAAATCTAAAGATGTTGATACAGCTTTGTTTAAAGAAGATATTAATTGTTGTAAGTCTAATTTACTTGACATTATATTTATTGACTTTTGCCGCCACTATCATCATTCAAGACAACTGGGTCTAACATCATGTTTAACGCATCTGACAGTTTAAGCATACCCTCTGTAGGAGGTAATTGCTCTGCATGCACTTTAACGTCATATTTAGCGCTGTTATCTGTACTGCGAGTATTAGTTGATTTTGAAGATACTTTGCCGCTAACACTTGCACTAACTTTTAAGCCCCAGAAAGATTTGTAGCTTGCGTTAACACTTGAGTCAACTTCTGTAGAGTGATCATCTTCACTTTTTTCTGACTGCTGAACTTCCATTGAAAATTCAATATCTGCAGTTTTAATTGCTAAAGCTGGAAGAGGTACCAAAGGAAGCATGGGAACTTTAGCTTTTAAAGTTTGAGCTTCAGGAGTTCCTCCGTCAGATGGTTTTACGTAACGAAGTATGTTAACGTCGATTGCATTCGTATTCCCTTTTTCGTCGAATGCTACTTCCTTGATATACTTCCAAGTTATATCATTAAGTTTTGCCTGTCCTTTCGCCATACCAACAAGGGGGGAAACAATTAAGTCTTCTATTGGTAGGCCCTTAAAATTATCAGCGATATTGCCCATATACTATACTTTACACATTATAAAGATTAAAAAGAAAATATCAAACGATAACTTTAAAGGTTAACTTTTTAAATTGTAAAACATTGCTAATATTAATCTACAATCTTTTTGGCTTGTGCCCCAAGCTTGTTTAGGGAACTTAGAATGAAAATAATTAGAAGGGTAACTAATTAACCTGTTTTCTACTCCCCCTATGATAGAATTCACTTCCCATTCGTTTTCATTGTTATAAGATCTGCTCGTAAATTCATGAGCTTCGTTATCAGTAATTCCCGGCAAACTCAATTTATGTTTTTCATGAGACCAAAAAGCTGTGCCATTTATATCCCCTAAATTTTCTGATAGAAAAAAAACTGCTCCGTGAGAGGGTTGTGTTTCGCTTAATACATTCCTATCCGCATGTATGCCCCAGTTATTATTAAGAAACTGAGTATACATTCTAAGAAAAGAATTGACAACTTGTATTTTGCAATTGCAAACTTCCTCGATAGCTTTTTGGATTTTTAAAGATAAATCTTCTGGAGGGTAAGCTACATGGAACTGCCTTCCTTCGCTTTCAATAGTTTTAAAAGTTGTATTTCTAGAAGCCTCTTGTATCTTTTTAAAATACTGCTTGTCTAAAACATCATCTAAAATAAAAGAAAACTTTTCTAAAATCATAAAAAACAAACGGGCACTTTATTAAATCCTGCGTCTCTCTTTAGATTGAGAGAAAACGCCGTTTCTATATCTCTATTCATAGAATTTGAGTCAGCAGGTTTAATATCATTAATTAAAACCCTTGGGCCAGCGTTGATGCCGTAAATAATTTGTTTATATTTTATGCCAAATTTTCTTAAAGCTTTTTCTGTGTGAGTGCTATGCCTTTTTTCTCTAGCTGTGACAAATATAACAATATCTTTAGGGGAAAGTTTTTGAAACCATTCTTTAACCCCTTCTAAAAGCTCTTCGCTTAAATAGCTTTTATATTTATCTTTTTTGATTAGCCTATCAAGCTCTAAGTTTGATTTATTTTTAAAAATTGTGCCATCGATATCTAAAAACCAAGTTTGGTCTAATTTTTCAGGTTTCTGCTTTATCATTGATATAATTGGTTAAAAGGGTTTTTTGTTTCTTTGCGGTGTATAATAGCAGGAGAAGAAGGTTTTTCAATTTTTTTAACAACTTTAGTTTTAGGTTTTTTTTGTTCTTTTTGTTTTGTGGGCAACTCAACTTTTTGACCAAGCATTTTGAATATAGCTTTATCTTTAGCTTTAACTTCTACCTCCCATTTGAGTTCCCTATCATGTTCAACGGGCAACTCTTCCGCATAATCTGCATGACTACGCTTTTTATTTTCACATCCCCAGCTCCAATGAAAAACTGGAATAAAAGATTCTGGCCAAGTCTGAGAAAACGCTTCTATATTTTGTTGAATAGTGATTTGATTATTTTCGAAAATAGATGGGTTACAATGATCATGAAGATTATCATAAGTAAGAGGAAACAAATGGTTATACTTAGTGCCACAATAATTATAAAAATACATAAAAAGATTAGCGCAGTTCCAGCTTCCTTTATCTTCGTTTTCAATGACGAGTCTGTTTCGTACTCCGGTATCACATTTCGAGAAAGCATCATAAAATCTATCTACTAATTTTCTATAATCTTCTTCTGTTTCATTTTTAACACTTAAGCTGGGATGGATATTAATTGGAACAGAGTAATCTTGAGGTAGACCCATCATATCTAAAACCTTGGCGTGAAAATTTAATTCATTTATTGTTTTTTGTACCACAGAAGGTTTTTCAGAAGCTAAAACATTAAATTGATCAGGATGAATAGATAAACTAA
>Ga0222715_10001772_pt1 | contig 20286 bp, 14 predicted proteins | sample C33_9DmetaG_FD_165056 | JGI IMG/M metagenome (GOLD analysis project Ga0222715, IMG submission 165056) | Estuarine water microbial communities from San Francisco Bay, California, United States - C33_9D | ecosystem: Environmental > Aquatic > Marine > Unclassified | place: USA: California... | reverse complement strand
TACCTGTAGATGTTGTAGCTAGTTTTTCTGCATTATCGTAATACAATGTTACTGCGCCATCAGCAATCGCACGTATCATTCTTTCACCTGTGTATTTGTCAATTAATACATCATTTGAACGTATATATAGATTGCCTGTACCACTATCATCAATAATAGAGTTACTACCATCGTGATAAATTTGTAAGTCTGAGCTAGTTCCATACTTAGCTTTAACACCATCGTTGAACAGTATGTCACCTGTCATTGTACCACCAGCTTTAGGTAGCTTCTGACTAAGGTTAGTAGCTGTAGTAGTAGCAAAATTAGGGTCATCTCCTAAAGCCTGTGCTAGTTCATTAAGCGTATCTAACGTACCAGGAGCAGAGTCTACTATACCAGCTACCGCTGTATCAGCGTAACTAGTGTAGTAAGAACCATGTTGTCCATCTAATGTATCAGCATCTATATTTAACGCATCTATATCAGCTTTAGTTTGGTCAGCAGTAGCACCTGCTTCTATTCCGTCTAGCTTACTGTGGTCAGCGTTTGTAAAGTCATTAGTTGTAAGACCTCCATCACCTACAGTGTAAGTTGTATTAGTGTCTGTAGAACTAATTGTACCGTCAGCTGCTATGGTTACGTTAGTACCAGCAGTAAGAGCAGCTACAACATTATCTGTATCTGTAACATCAGCCAGTGCTTCTATTGCATCTAGCTTAGTGCCATCTGTTCCTAAGGTACGTCCATTAACTGTACCAGTAATACTTATATTACCTGTACCTGTTATATCCTGATTATTAAGGTCCAAGTCTCCCCCAAGCTGGGGAGTAAGGTCCTCTACTATATCAGACACACCACCACCACCACCTGCAGCAGTAGAAGCTATAGTACCATCTGACGCTATAGTTATATTAGTGCCTGCAGTTAGAGCTGCTACTACGTTAGTTGTATCAGTAACGTCAGCATTAGTCTCTATACTATTTAGCTTTGTCTTATCTCCATCTACAAATGCACCTTCAGCAGGTTTTACTTGTAGAGTAGATACAGTAACAGATTTAATACCTGCTAAGTCTGTTACTTCAGAGTCCATTACAGCACCAGCTGCAGTTACATTAGCTGTATCTGTTACATCAGCACCAGCCTCTATACCATCTAGCTTACTCTCGTCTGCATCTGTGAATGCATTAGTGTTAGCGTTACTCTCGTAAGCTGTCTTTATTTCAGCAGCAGTCTGGTCTGCAGTAGCTCCTGATTCAATGGTATCTAGCTTAGTCTGTTGAGTAACATTCTTATCTAACACTTCATGTATAAGCATTATAAGCTGCTTGTTAGCTATGTTTAAGTTATCTCTTGTTATGTTAGAACCTGCCGTGTAATCTGATAGCAACAAATTACTAGGGATAGTTCTAGCTATTTTAATTATATCTCCGTTAGTTAGTCCGTTTATTACAACTTCACTGTCACTAGTCCAGGTAAAGTTAGTATAGTAAAGAGGGTCGCCTGAACCATCTACCTGATTGTTTATTTGAATAGTTACATACGCTCTATTAAGTATACCTAATGAGAAAGGGATAGCAAATGACGCTTGTCCTGAGTATGTGTATTCCACTGTAGTTAGGGCCAATCTAGCCTCCTTTAGTTAAAGTTGAGGAGGGCCTTATGGCCCCCCCAGTATTTTAATTTAATATATCATTTAAGCCTTCAAAGTCAGAAAATATATCTTTAAGATGAATATTATTTTCTTTCGGATATATACCACCTAAGTTTCTAAGTGATTCAAGTGCTCTAACATTTTCATAATTTGAAACGTCATCTTTACCAGAGTTTCTTTGTCCTACAATATTAAACATAGTTCCTATACCTATAAGATTTGTAAATGGTAAAGTTCTCATGGATTCCATTTGTTTATAGTTAGCTTCTCCCTTTGCATACGCAAATGCAGAACCAGGTAATCTATAAGCATTATTAAGCATTTTTACAGATGGAGGAATAATAGTTGATTGTTCTGTAAATCTTCCATTAAATCTCATTTCATCTATACCTAACATAGTTCCTAAAGGGTCTGACACTAATGGGACCCAACCTAACATATTAGAGTATGCTATTGCTCTTGCAACGTGCTCAGATGTAGAACGCTCTTTACCACTAAGAGCATCTTTAAGATAAGACACAAGTAAAGATGCACCTATAGTATACATTACACCTGTTAAGGCTTCCATATCTCTATGCTTCAAGTGTCGTATAGCTTGCTTACTAAACGCTTGCATAGGGAATGTAATAAGATGAGTTAACAAAGCTCCTGCTTTAGTAAACAAAATAGTATCTTGTTCACCTGCAAGAGACTTTTGAATAGCCTGGTTAACAGACCTCATAATGCTTGAACCAAATTCATCTGATAAATCTTTAGGCCAAGTCTTTACATTTAAAGAATCTACAAAACTCATACCTAAAGAGTTTTTTCTAAATTTAACAGTTCCATTTTTAATTAACTCAGCATAACGTAATAACTTAGTTTCATCTGCACCAAAGTCATCGAACATTCTAGCAGCTTGTTTTTTAGTAAAGTTTAATTTACCGTCTTTACCCATAGCTTTTTTTATGTTTCTAAACAATTTATCAGACGCACCTAAGGCAGCAGTTGTCTGTTGATACCCCCTTACATGGTTAAATCCAGATAAGTACGATTGTATGTAAGAAAGATTACTTCCATACTCTCTAACTTTTTCTTGTATTTGAAAGCCATCTAGTTTACTTATTTCATCTAAGTCTAAATGAGTAGCCATGAATTCATGTTCTCTACCAAGTTTTCCTGTAGTCCAAGATAAATCTTCTAAGAGTTCTTGTCTATTTGTTCTTGTAGATTTATCAAACATTGGTTTAAGACTTCTTTCAAAGAAAGAGCCTATACCATACTGTGTCATAACCATTCCTGATTCAATTAACTGTGTTAGTCCTAAAGAATCTAGCCAAGCAATATTAGTCAGGCGTTTCATAGCTGATACAGTATAACCCTGTTCAACTAGTTTACCATCAAAACCTGTTCCTTTTCTAGCACCTCCATCAAAAGCAGAAAACAAAGCTTCTAATTCAGCTCTAGTTAAATCATTTTTCTTCATAACACCTTTAGCAATTAATACCTCTTGTTCATCCATCATAGCATCTATATACGCATTTCTTTCTGCTCTACTTCTTATACCGTGTCTAGCTAAAGCAGATGCACCAGAAACTTTTCTAGCGTATCGTTGGGTATTAGTTATAAGGTCATTAGCCATTAAATCTACAGTATCAATTACTTTTCCATCAGGTAAAGTTATCTTAGCAGACAAGTCTAAAAGGTTTTTCTTTTTAGCAATATCTAATTTAGACTCTTCTCCAAAATTATCATTTAATCTTTTCATTAAGCCTTTAATCTCAGATTTACTAAGTCCCGAATCTTCTAAAGTTTCTTGTAAAAATTTTCTACCATCTCCAGACATTAAGCTGTTTATGTTTGCAGTGAAGTCTTGTCTACCATTATTAATAGCTCTTCCAACTACAGCTAAAGCAACTGCGTTTGCAACTTCATCATCAAAGTCATTCATAACTTTATAGTTAGCAGCTAGTCCTTTTGTTATAGCTTCTCTTGTTGCTGCTCTTTGACCCTCTGGTGCAGAGGTTATAAATTTATATATATTACCATTCCAAATAGTTTGTTGATAGTGTTTTATATAACTGTTTGTTTCAGGACCAAAACCTTTTACAGCTTGTTCTGCATTTAAACCTTTAGCAGATAATATATCATAAGCCTCATCATAAAAGTCGTCTAACTTATCAGCTAACTTTCTAACGGTAGGACTATTAGTAGTTTCTTTTCCTAATGCTCTAGCATTACGTTCTAACATAACTTTTTTCATAAGTTCTCTTTTTTGGTCTTGAGAAAGTATATTAGGAAGTATATTATCTTTAACTGTACCTGTTCTATCACCTACTGCAGTAGCTTTAATTTCTTTAGCATAAGCTGCAAAGTCTTCTCTAAACCCATCTAACTTAGAATAAATTCTATTATGAAACAATGGCTCTAATGCAGCTGCTGTAGCTTGTGGTCCTGTATTAAGAGTTGTAGGGCTTTCAAATATAGTACCTCCAAGCATTCTAAGCGTTGCAGCTTTACTATCATACATAGCTTGTGATAGTCTAGAACCCATAAACGCCATCATAGGACTATTAGCTAACGCTAACAACCACTTATCCACTTCTTCTCGTCTTTTATTAAAGCCAGAGGTTTCTACCCAATCCTCTGCTACATCAATCCAAGCATTAGAAGAACCTCTTATTTTTTTACCTTCTTTATCTAACCTAACTACTTTAGATTTTTTAACTTTTTTAGGTTTACTTTTTTCTATTGGTCTGGGTACAGCTGGAATACTAGCAACATCTACTGCGTTAGGGTCCGTAAGTAACTTGTCATCTAAGTCTAAAATTTTCTGTACGTAATCATCCCCTACATTATAATACTCTTTCTTAAAGGCATTTCCTAAAACTCCAAAACCTGTTCCAAGTATTCCACCTGTTAATGCTCCAAGGCTAGTAAATATTACTGCGTCATCAAAACCACTGCCTTCTGTAGAAAGCATATCCACACCACCTAATAAAGCACCTGAAGCAGCACCTGCTTTAGCACCACTAAAAGCACTATTCATTAATCTAGCTTTTCTTAAAGCAGCTCCCTGTAAACCTTTAGCACCCATTGCTGCATATTTACCTGCACCAAAACCTATTGGAGTAAGAACTAAGTCCAGGTCAACAAGTTGTCCTGCAAGCCTCATCATTCCTCCACCGTATTGTTGTGATATAACTTCTTCTACTTTTAGTTTATCAAGAACTCTTTCTCTAGACCGCATTGCAGCAGGTAAGCTTCCAGAGCTTATTATATCTTCTCTGTATCTAAAAGGTATATTTTCTACTAACGCAGAATAACTTTCTTTTATATTAAAATTAGGGTCTACACCTTCTTCAGTAGCTTTAAATAATACTGTGTTTAAAAGTGTGGTTAAGTTTTCTGCACCTGTAGTTAATGAGCTTACAAGGCTTTTTCCTGCTTCACTTATACCTGCATCACCTTCTCCAGTAGAACCAAAGTATAAGTTAATAGCATCTCCTGTTTTAGCTATGTAGTCTGTACCTTCTTTTTCCTTTGCTCTTCTATTTCCTTCAAACTCATCTTTAACTCTACGTGCTACGTTTGAGAAAATAGTTCTTTTTTGTCCTAATAAAAAATTACCAGAAGCGGAGACTTGTTGTTCATCTCTTTTAATAGTTTCTAGTGCTTTTTCTGTTATAGTAAAACTAGACATATAGCCTCCTTTAATTTAATGGGAGAGCTATTGCCCTCCCCGTTTTTTTATTTTATCATTAAGATATGTATGATAAAAGTTACCTACTTCGTCCAGTTTAATAGATGTTAAACCTCTTTCACTATGAATAGTTATAACATTATTTTTAGGCTCAAAGTCTAATTTATAGTTTGTAACTTTATCTAAAGTGTCTCCTAGATACGGTTCTAAGCCTAACCCAACTGATAGTGAAAGTGCTGGAGTTTCTTGTTTTTTTCTTATAGTTTCTGAATCATCTACAAAGATACTAAGCGCTTTAGCCTCATCAGTAAGCTTACCTGTCTTTTTATCTGTTTCTTTTGATTTAACTACTAACATAGTATCTATAGCTTTTTGAATATCTTTATTATTAAATAAATAAGCGTTTGTTCCAAACATAGCTCTCATAATAGAAGAAGATTTTCCATCTACATTTATAATATATTCTCCTTTAACTTTAGCTATATTATTATTTCGCCATTCTTTTAAATGATTTTTTAATACTCTCCCGCCTTTACTACTAAAATTAGGATTACGAAATACAAAGCCAAGGCTTTCATTTGATAAAGCTATAGATAACTTCTCTTGTTGTTCTAAAGAAGCTTCATTTTTATACTCGTTTCCTTCAGCTTCTACTACTTTTTTATCTTCTACTCCAAGAATATTTTTCATTATACCAGCTTTTACATTCTCAGCTCTTTTTAAATCTTCAGGAGTAAAGTCTCTAAAGTAAGGAACAACTTCTTGAAGAGCACCTTCAATAGTTCTGTTTGGATTTTCTTGAAGTACATCTTCTATAGCATAAAATAGTCCTCTAGCTAAATCATCTTTAATAAGGTCATTTGAAGTAGCATAGTCATTTGTTTTTACAGCAGACCAGTTGTTAAAGTCATCCTCTATTCTTTTTAAATACTCAGGGTCTATATTAGTAATATCTATATTAGAAATAATATTAGTAATACTATCTGACATATCAAAGTTTTCAGGAACATATCCAGGAAATTGGTTATTAGCTGCAGCTACCCCAGCCTTTTTTACAAGCTCCTTAAAAGCAGAGTCTATAAATTCAACATCTTTTTCGTCAACTTTTCCATTAAATTTAAGTTGCTTTTGTATAGATTGTGTTCTAGCTCTTTTTAACTTAGCATTTCTTTGAGCGCCAAATGCAGAAAGTAAAACTTCTGATTTTGATTTTACTACGTTTAAAAAGTAAGGATGTAAGCCAGAGTCTTCTAGTGCCTTACTAATACTATTGTCCCAATTATTAATTACTTTTTCATAGTCAGAAGCAGAAGCATAAATACCTAAAGAATTATAAATATTTCCATTTTCTTTATTTATATCTTTTACTTTAAGTTCTAAAAGACTTAAGGCGTCTTTTCTTTCTTTTCCATAATCTTGTGATTTTATAGTATTTACGTCCTTTTGTATTAAAGAGTTTAATTCTTTAGTTAAGGTGACGCCAGTATTTTTAAGAACTGTTTCTACTCCTTCAATGTAGTCATCTAAAGTTATAGCCCTTTCCTCTAACTCTACTCCAAGACTTTTAATTGTATTGGTAACAACCATTTCATCTTTTAATATATTATTTTTTATAGTCTCTTCATTTTCAGACTTTAATAAAGCACCAATTTCTGCAGTAGTAGGGGCATCCCAACCTGTTTTTGGATTATATTGTTCTTCTATATAAGAAGATATTTTATTATTTTTTGGACTATCTAAATTTAATTTAGGCATTGCATTACTTCTAGCTTCAGCAGCTTTAACTGCAGCATTAACATTTTTATATGCTTTTAAAGTAGTGCCAGTAAGAGTGTCTACTACATTTTCTCCTTGGGATGTTGCAGCTCTAAGAGCGTCACCGTCAGAAAGAGTTTTACCAGAAGAATCTACAGTAGGTATGTTATACCAAGAACCATTAATCTCTTTTGTAATAGTTTTTTCAGAAAATACTTCTCCGTTTTTAGACCATATAGTTCTACCTTCTGGAGTTTTTTTACCTGTATCTTTTAAAGAAGTACTTAAACCTAGCGCATAATCTTTTAACTCAGCATCTGAAAACTTTTCAGAAGCTATAGCTAAACCTAAAACCTGGTCCTTACTTAAACCTTCTATAGGTACTATATTTCCTTCTAATACATCTAGTATTCTACTTTCGTTAGAAGCAGAAATATTGTTTGCTATTACATTAGCCATAATAGAATTATCTGTATTATCTAATTTCCAACTTGTAGTTACTTCTTTGTCTATTAATTCAGATGCAGCTTTATGCTCTGCATAAGTTTTATATACACCTTCTGTATTTATATTAAACTTATCTAAACCGTATCCTTCATAAACTGTTTTGTGCATATCATAAACTTCACTAAAACTTAAATCTTGTTTTGAAGCAATATCATTTTTTAGTGCAGAAAGAGACTCTACAAGTTTATCTGATACTTCTAATATTCTATTTGATTGCTGTGCTTTATAACTTTGTAGAATAGAGTTACGTATATTTGCAGGGTAATTTTTAATAAGACCTGTTTTTTGTAAAGCCTTATATAAAGAAGGGTCTCCATTACTTAGACTATTAGTTACAGCAGAATAAACAGCTTGTTGTTTTTCTGATTCTGATAAAAACCCAGAAGATTTCATAGCCTTATAAAACTCACCTGTAATAATTTCTGAGTCTAATTGAGGATTTAAAGTAGAAATTAAATTTTCTTCTAACTCTTTAGAGGTTGTTCTTTTTGTATACCTTTGATTAGACAACACCTGGGCAGAAACTATTTCAGGCAACTTACTATTATAAGTTGATTGTATATATTTTTTAAGTGTGGGGTCAGTTATATCTTTAATACTATCACTAAAAGTACTAGCTAAGTAAGTATTAAATTCGTCAGGAGATTGTTCTCCTAGTACTTCCATATTAGAATTTAATTCAGCAATCATATTAGCCATATGAGTACTTGCAGATAGTACTCTCCAACCTTCAATAGCATACTTATTAGAACCTTCTTCTTCTTTTAACTCTTCTAATGTAGTACCTTGAGTAGCTGCAATTTGTCCTCTAAGAGCAGCTTCATCTTGTTTATTAGCAATGTAATTTGTAGCTAAGGAACTTGTAAAGTTTCCTAGTTGATTATATACTCTACTAGTATAGCTGTTTAATAAATCACCTTGTTGTGTTCCTGTTCTAAAAGCAGGTACATCTCTTACAGCAGACTGATTTTGTATTGCATTATCTAACCTAGACTCTACAACGGGCCTTCGTGTTTCCTTTGCCATAATTAATCTCTTTCTTTAAATAAACTATTTAGAGTAGAACTTTTAAATTCTGTGTTTTGTCCATAGCCCTTAGCAGCCCCTACTCCCATGCTTAGTAATAAGTTAGCTATTCCAGGACCAGGTATAACTGTTCTATCTTCGCCTAATATTTGTCCTACATTAATGTTTCTGCGTTCTTGCCCAAGACCTCTAAACATACTAGATACATTTTGTAGCCTAGCAGCTTGTGCTGTCATAGCACTTCTTTCTAAGCCTCTCATAACAGCATCAACAGAACCGCCTGTAACACCAGAGGCTGCAGCAGAAACTTCTCCTGCTGCTTTCTCTTGCATAGACTGAAGTTGTATTTGTTGGTCTACTCTTCTGTTAGCTTGTCTAGCTTCTATTTCTTTAAGCTCTAAAGCATTTCTTTGTAAGTTAGCATTTAACCCTAACACAGCATTTCTATGCCGCTGGCTTTCACGTTGGAGTTTAGTTTGTTCCTTAGCTAGGAAGTATCCTGCTAAAGCTGAACCAGCCCCTATACCTGCCTGTAATAATGCTGCAGACATTATATCCTCCTTCTGCCTCCACGAACTTGGCCTACCCATTCTATTTCATTTATGTTAATAGGTACACCACCATTAGCGGTAATTGTTAATTCAGAAATATCTGATTGTTCTCTAAAAGGAACATCAAAACTTCCACTCTTTATTCCGTCCCCCTCAGGGTCGTCTGGGTCAAACGCTAATCCTACTCCATCGTTAGACAAAGTGCGTACAGATGTTATCTGTGCAGATGCGCTTCTATATTTACTACCTACGGTAGCAGTCATAGGACCACTGTTGTTAAAATGAACTATAAACTTAGATATAACTAACCTTATAAATCTTATTACTATGTTATTACTATCACGTATAAACGGCATAGTAGGTTTAAATGTAGAGGTTATATCATAACCTGCGTATAGTGTAGAGTTCTTAGGTACAGTAGCAATAGGAAACTTATAGTCATACCACATAGGAGTACCATCTGTATAAGTATTAGATGCACTAGCAGTAGGTGTTAAATGTTCTGCAGGTTGTCCTGGGCTATCACATCCAGCACCTTGTATAATAACTAGGTTGTTATCTAGGAATTGATACACAGAGTATTCATATCCATCTGGGTCTGTATAGTTAGGCATATTAGTTCTGCCCATACTAACACCGTAGTCAGGTGTACCATCTCCATCATATATTTCATACGAATCTAGAGCTAACGGATAATCTAATCCACTTGAATTAGGACTATCTAAGTCTAATACAACTTGACATACTTCTCCATTATGTGCACTAGTTACTCCACCTTTAAAGTGTAATACATATAACTTATTCTTATCAAAATTATAATTAATTATTTCTCCAGGAAAATCCCATTTAAACCATGCAGATTGTAATTTCTTTTCTCCGTCCCATAATTGTTTATAACCATATAATCTCCATTTATTATAATTAGCTCTTATAAGTAATGTATCAGCAGTATCAGAGTACTTCATCTGTTCTATAGTACCCGCTATAAGTTTAGGTACACTAGATGTAATTGATATAGCTTGATTAGCCTCTACGTTACCAGCTGTATAGAACTCCTTTACTCCTCCGTATTCTCCTATAGAGAATGGAAACAAAACAGTTCTACCTGTAGCTACAGGACGCACACCATCTTGTATATCATAAGCTGTTGTCTGTACTAATGAAGCGTTAGATGCAGTTAATGCACTTCCGCCTTGCACAAGAAATTGTACTCTATCTCCAAAGAGTATTAGGTCCCTATCAAAAGGTACTATATACAAAAGACTGAACTCATCAGCAGTTGTTGATATTATTTCTATTGGGTCAGTTGCTATCTCAGCCACAGCAGAATTCTTAAAGAAGTCTGTTGGCTCATTAGTAACAGAGAAGTTAGTAACAGGTCCTGCTACAGTAACAAGTCTGGATTGAAAGCCACTTATATCTTTTATTTTTTTACCTACAAAAGCAGGTTCAGGATTAGTCTCTGAGTCACCTACACGTCGTTGTGTCCAAGGAGCTACATCTATATTCATAATAGTTCCAGCAGCATTAGGAGTCATCTTCATTGGCATAGTTTTAGCATCTAAAGCTGCTGCTTCTGATACGTTATACCACTCTCTCCATACACCCTCATCTCCAAACCCAGAGCCTACTGTATTAGTGTAGTTAGATTCAAAGCGCATCCAGAAATCATCTGCTGTTCCATCTAACCCATGTACTTTAACTAGTGTACCATGAGGAGCTGTGTTAGCAAGCTTGTCAGTGTTTTTAGCTACGTTACTTGATTCTACTAAAGTAGCACCACCTTCACCATCTGATACTGTAATAGTTATCCCAGTAAGACCTGTAATAGCTACAACAGAACCACTTACTGCTACAGTAGTTCCTACAGGAGCAGCTGCTGCTAATGAAGTTCTTAATGAACTAGCAATATAATCAGAAGTTGTTTGGGCTGCGTGACCTGAGCCTGTTCCGTTAGGTGTTGTATAAGAACCACTAAAGCTTCCACCATCATGGTCAACATTTACTGTATAGGTATGTGAGAACTGTCCTCCTAAAGAAGTTACTAACCCTACATCTTTAACTACTTCAGCTTCCTGAGCTGCAATAGTAGCAGCACTGTTATCCATAGCCACTACTTTATTTCTGTTTAATACATACGCAACTGTTTCTTCACCATTGTCATATACGTAAACAGATAAATCATTAGCACTATCTGCTAAGTAAGTATTAGCTGCCGTGGTTAAACTTACGTTTAATACTTCTCCAGTTTGATTAAGTATTTCTATACCATTTACACTTATACCTATTTGATACACGGTTCCATCTATAGTAAAGGTATAATACTTTCCACTAGTATCAATTTTTGGTTCTACTGTAACAGGAAGCTCTGCTCCAGGTTTAGATATAATAGTTGAAGAGCCTGACGCTCCATTTTCTTCTATAACACCGATTAATTTAGAACCTGGTCTAGTTTTTATTCCTTCTACAACGTCTGACATTAAGTTAACTTGTTCTGTTACTTTACCATCGCGTCTAATGTGAGGAGGTTGCTGGCTAATACCTTGCAACATACTTCCTAATGTATTTGTATCAGCCATGACTTCTCCTAGCTAGTTTGAAATATTGTTTTAACTCCACCTGAACCAGCACTACTACCAATATGTTGATAGTTAGAGGGTCTAGGTATAAAGAATGTTCTTCCAGAACCTGAGGCAAAGAAGTTCATATCCATACGGGCTATGTTTACAGAGTTAAGTTCTAGCTCTGACAACTGTGCAGCCTGTGCATATACTTGTAGCTTCTGTGAACCACCATCCTCATCTGCATAGAACTTAAATCTACAGGCTGCTCTAATAAACTTAATAGCTTCCCTGGGCATAAGCCCTAGTTCTATTTCTCTGTGGACGTAGCACTCTACATCTTTACCTATAATATCTGTTCTCTTATCTACATTGTATAAGAAGTTTCCTGCTACAGCTAGGTTAGACCCATCTGTGGGGTCTACTGCTACAGCATTAGTAGGTACTGGAATCCTACCATCGTTATCTTGTGATAGGGTTTCTATTGAATTGTTGAACCATAGCGGTTTACTTGAGAAATCTTCTATGACTTCTTCAAGCACAGCATTGGCTGTAATGTAATCAGGATGTGACGTGTCTTCTCCAGCTAAGGGAGCAGAACCTATTGTACGTAACATACTGTTTATTAAACTCAGTTTAATGTTGGCCGTTGTAGGCATAGTAGTTCCTTTCTTTTTTGTTGTAAAGATTCCCGAACCCACGGAGAGCAAAAGCTCAGGAATCTATAAAACAAAAAAAGGCCCTCCCGAATAAACAGGAGAGCCTCGTTAATTATTTAGTCGAATGAGCGGACTACGCGAGCGCAATCTGGTCTGTCATAGTTAACACCGAATGCTAAGTATGAATCGATGAACCACTGAAGTTCTTTATCGTCGTAGTATACCTTAGAAGTTAATGGTATAGTTTCTGCAGCGAATAGAGCTTTAGGGTGCATAATGATAGCTTTACTTCTAGCTTCTGCAGCAGTTACGTCATAGAAGTTAGAGTTCTTAGCGTCAGACATTACATGGCCAGTAATAGCAGCAGTTGGTATTCTGGTAGTAGACACAATCGGAACACCTTTAAGCGTTCTGAATGTACCATTTGCAAAGTCACCATTGTCTGAAGAGAAATCACGGTTAAGTAATTTGTCATTATTAAGTAGTACGTCTTGATATGTTGGACGTACGAACACAACGCATTCTTCAATGTCAATGTCTTCTTCTTCCATAGCTGTTATCTGTGCAGCAATAGCTTCATAGAATTTAGTTGGGTCTAGGTCATCATTAGATGCGGCCATTGTAGTTGTTGAACCTGCACCGAATGCACCGTTGTAGTTAGTACCATCGGCATCTGTTGGAGCAGCTGCTGCTGCACCTTTGATAGCTGCGATAATATGAGCTTGGTCAAATAGTTTACCAAGTTCTTTACCGTGGTCCATACCTAACTGTTGACGTGCGTTAAAGTCTGTTTGGAACTCATTCAATAGGTCACGGTTATCGCGAGCTAATGAAATCGTATCGACTGTTACGGCTGTACGTCCGAATGAAGTTGGAGAAGCATCGGGTCTTACACCAGCTACTACCTTCTTAAGAACGGTACGTCCGACACGACGCTTAATCTTTGTGTCTGTACCTTGTAGGTTATCTATGTTTACGAAGCCACGCATGATTGACGACTTAGCGAATTGTGAATCCACTGCGCCAGCATACTCTTCAATCATTTCTGATGTAGCCTGAGCACTCAAGTGAGTTGAGTCTGAAGGGATAGGCATATTAATTCCTTATATTTAATGTTGTGGGATTATTCCCAGTTTATAGGTTAGATACCTAGCTTACGGCCTTTTGCTCTTGCCGCTTTTATAGCTGTTGTATCTTGACCTTTACGGTTTGCCATAGCCATACGCTTATAATATTCGCGTGCAGTTATAGCTTCGGACTGGGTAGTTGTATCAACATCAGGGTCAACTCGGTTTGTGTCCGTAATTTGTGTATTGCCAGAATCGGCATTATATTTGCTTAATAGTTCTGTAGCTGCGAACCTAGCTTTAGCACCTCCTGCAGATAAGAGTTCATTGTACTCTGCTTTCTCTGCATCAGGTAAGTCAGAGTTGTCTGACCAGTTCTGTATAGCTTCCCAGTTAGCTGCACCGCCTACGGCTTCATTAACTGTCTTAGCTATCTCTACGTTTTTAGCAGCTATCTCTGTAGCATAGGAGGCTGCACCTGACATAATGATTGTAGCATTTGATTCACCTACTAAATTAGTAAGCTCTGCTTTGTCTATCTTAGACATATCATTATCCCGTACAGCGTCAAACAATAATGCCTTCGCCTGTTCGGGTGTTCCTCCAGCGTTCTGTATTAATCTCAGAACACTATTTCCTACTTCACTATTTGTATCTCCCCAAGCTTGTGTATCAAGAGGAGCCTCACCATCGTCAGGCTTTGCTTCCTCTTTATCATCTTCTACTAGAGCTGCATCTGCTTCAGGGTCTACAGGTTTATCCTTGGCCTCTGTATTTGACACAGCTTGTATTGGGGCTTCTTCAACTGGGGTTTCTTTAGCAGCTGCTTGTTCAGCTACCTCAGCAGCTTTACGCTCTTCAGTTGAAACATTTGAATGTGGGTTACTTTCATCAGTCATATACTCTCCTATTGTTGACCGTCCATATTATCTATTTCTGATTTACCAGCATACTGTGCTACGTTAGCAGCAGTATCTATCTCAGCTTGTCTACCAGCCATCTCTAACTCCTGTTGCTGCATAGCTTGCATCTCTTCAGGAGTGTTCAGGAAATCTGCTAGTGCAACGCCTCTGTTTACAAAGATAAACTGCCCGAACCTACTTGGATTAAATATAGACCTAATCTCCTGAGGTACAGCTTCTAGCATCTGTAAGTCACTAATAGCTAATCTAAGGTTATCAATCTGACCTTCCCTGGATAAGCTTTCCAGCCCTGTAGTAACTAGTACTTCAAACTGGTCATCAAGATTACCTACAGAACCTACGTTCATCTTAGATAAAGCGTAGTCAGCTTCTTTCTGTTGCCACTGTAACGCTAATTGAGAATACAGTCCACCAAAGGAACTCTCTAGTTCCCTAGCTACAAGCCTTATTTCCTCTGCAGTAACACGTTCAGCGTCACGTACATTAGATAGTAAGAATACTCTTGATAAATCACCTTCCCATTTAGCTACTATATTAGCTATAGTATCTAAGTCACCACGTAAGTTAATCTCTGGTACAGCTATGTCCTCTGCATTACCTGCAAAGTAAGCACCGCGCTGTGCATTATTGAGTTCTCTTAGTTGTAAACCTAAGGCAGAGCCTGGTCTAACAAAGAACTTAATGTCAGCTGCGATAGCTACCATATCTGTAAGAGCTTCTGTGGTTACATCTAGCTTATGGAATGTAGTAGAGTTATCTTCTACTAAGCCAGTAGCATAATGAAAACCAGAAGGTAAGTTCCAGGCTAACGGCAGTAAGTCAAAGTCTTTCTTAACATACTTAATTTGTTTACCTATAGCCACACCTTCTACTTCTTGTTTAAAACACCAGCGTCCATCAGCTTCTAGTTTATAGTGAGATAATAATTCCATCTTGTCATCATCTTTAACCTTAGGATGCACTTCTCTAATCATAGCTTGCATTTCTGGGTCAAAGGTACAATATTTCTTTCGGTCATATAGTACAACTTCAATGGCATTACCCTCTATATCACGTCTAATTCCATAGCGGTCAATAGAGTACAGTATTCTTTTGCCTGACGGCATTCTTCTAAGTAAAGCATTGCCTGTAATAATAAGATGCTTACATGCTTCAATAGCTACAGGTCTGTATTCTACTAGTCTAAGGTTTCTTATAGCCTCTTCTTCTATCCTAGTAGTAGCTTCCCTTATCTGCTCTTTAACAGCAGCTAATTGGTCTGGAGTATTCTCTTGTTCCAAAGCAGTTTTAGTTTTAGGGGTTATAGCTACAGTAAAGAATGGCCTGGATAAGGGGAACAGTACATCTACTATTCTATTAGCTAAGTGATTAACCCACTTAGCTCCCATCATCACAGAACCTTTAGTCATTTCTGTATTCTGTTGGTGTGTCTCTCTATCAGCACGAAGTATATTAGCTAGAGTCCATCTAGCATAAGCTTCACTGCGCTCTAGTAAGTCACCCTTCTCTTGGTACATCTGCATCCAGACTTGACCAATGTTTCCCTTAGGGTTTGGATAAGTACTCATAGCAGCCTCATATTGTTATAGCCTCTGCCAGGGTCTCCTCCACCAAATCCACCTAAGCCAGTAAGCCTTGGTCTGGGACCTGTTGTTGGTCCTTGTGTCGGGCGTCTACGTAGTAACGTCCGTCCACCTTTAGCTGCACCGAATATTATATCAGCGCCTGTGTCTTCCTGAGTCTCAGATAAAGCAGCTGCTTCTATAGCTCTTGTTTCTGCCTCTTGATTGGCTTGCTCTTGTGCTCTTCTATTTTTCTTAGCTTGCTTTGCAGCAAGTAGTCCTGTTATAATAGACATTTTATATGTCCTCCTAGTTCTAGAGTATAGGACGTTTCAGATACTGAGAAGCCTTGTCGCTCTAGTAACTTACCAATTCGTAAATCACTGTTGCTTAAGGTGCTCATAATAACTGCATCTACCTCTAATTTCTTGGCTTCCTTAATGAATGTGTTAAGTAACTTAACGCCAGTCATTCCTCCACCATCAGCGTACCAACCTATTTCTAGCAGCAGGGTTCTATCTCTGAAGGGGTCTGCGTAGGTCATGCCTACTATAGCCCCAGCGTCTGAACAGAACACTACACCATGTTTGATAAAACCTAACAAGGTTATACGCGCTCTTTCTCTATTTATTTCTGGTAGTCCATAGTCATCATTAAATACCTCTGCGATATCTAATATATGGTCTACGTCTGATACTAAGGCCCTTCGTACCACGGATACCTCCCTAATACTTCTGATAAAGCTGCTCTTATTTCAGCCTTAGCATGTTCCGTACCTATACCGAACTCACCTTCACCCCTTTGTAAGATAGAGGGTGCAGTCATAAATGTCAGGATACGTCTAACCGACTGGCTAACGTGTCCGTCTGTAGTCTTTGATTCTATTTTCAAATCAGTCTCCTTTAATAGGATTACTTACCTCGTAAACTAATTCAGAACCTAATTCTTCTTGTAACTCCAAGGGTATCTCTGAACCTACGGCTATAAATTTAATAGCAGTAAGTACTTGGTCGTCCTTAGATAAATCTGCGTAGGACATAATACCTCCTTTCGTTATATCTCTATAGAGAAGCACTAAGTTAATTAAAGAAGTAGTCTGAGTTAAGTACCTCCGTTATATCCAAGCTTCCTCTACTAGGAAGGCTCGGTAATTTTACGTCATAAACATTTTCATGTTGCTCTTTAAAGTCTTGTAGTACGTCGTTGTAGTTATGTAGTGCTACGAACTGCTGCCTTATGTTTTTCTGTAGGTCGGCTGCATACTTAGCGGGTACACCAAAGTCATCGTGTATCATAGCGAAGTTAGATACCCCGTTACTTGAACACGCATTGACAACCATCATCATATGACAAGCATCCACATGGTGTACTAGGTTAGGACTGCTGCCCTGACGCTGCTTCCTGGTATCTAATTGGTCTGTGTAAGTAGCTACTCTTACTTGTAAGTTACCATTGATTTGTGTACGTATCTGCTTAGACTTGTACTTCTGTGTAGCTTGTAGTACAGGGAATCCTAATGGGCTGTAGTACTTCAATGGTATATTCTTTCTGGCAAGTATAACACTGCACTCTTGTATCCAATCCATAGCTGCCCTAGCTGCTATAACTACCTCGTTTATAGAGGCCCATAGCAATGGGTTAAGGTATATGGAATGTTTAAAGAATGTATTCTTATCAAACTTATCTGAAAGATTGTCAGTCACATAGTTGTATATACTAGTAGTACATGCCTGTTGAGTTGACCCATAAGGCAGGGTCATTACAGGTTTCTTAGGTAGCTTACGTGACATACCTCCTGGACCTAGCGCCTTTAGCCAGTTGATAGCAGGAGCCTCTCCTAGCTTTGCTCGGTCTAATAGTTTAGCATAGCACACGTTAGCTACGTCCTGATATATATCAGCAGGTAATGTGTTGGGTGATAGGTTAACTGACTTACCACCTACTTCATCTGATAACATAGCAGAGAAGTGTTGTAGTCCATTGCAGCTACCATCTAATGCTACGGGTAAGTGAGACACGAACTCATAAGGGTTACTTAGCTTAAACATATCAGCACATTCAAAGACCCAAGCAAGGAACTGGAAAGGCTTGTCTGAGTTAGCCCAGAAACCTCTGTTACTTATAGGGTCATTAGCACATTCTATAATAAAGTCTTTGTTATCTTGTACCCAAGCAACTCTATCTTCATAGCTTACCTTGTCATTGCCGTACTTGTTAGCACCATTTATCATGAACCAGCGCAGCCCGTTCTCATCAGTCAAGGCATCACCTGTACTGAACTCAATCAAAGCTTTACTGTGGTCTGTACCCTGAGGCGTTAACCCAGCACTAGCTGCGTATACTCTACCACGGAAGTCACACTGATATACATACCAGAAACTATCATGCTTCTCCATCTCCCTAGCTAATCTCATAGTACGTATGAGAGCTAGGTTCTTGGCTACTCGTTCCTTCTCTTGGGTATGTAGCTCTCTAGTAACTACTTTCCATTCATTGAACATAGCAATCTCAGGGCTATCGTAAGGCAGCTCAGATGCTATCTGGTGCTCTTCTAATGGACAAGGCGGGAATACATAAGGCTCAGAGCGTGGCATACCACAGCCCAGGTTCTTAGACCACACTTCATCTAGTACACCTTTAACTCTAGTGTTAACTCTCCAAGCAGTATCTTGCATTTTATTAACAGCAGCCAGTACTCCAGGCATATCTGCCTCAGCATACATAATCTCCCTCTCTTTACTCATAAGCTTAGACTTAATCAAGGGCGTTCTCTTACGTAAGTTAGGAGACCAGAAGCCTCCATCTGTTACCGATATCCAATTAGCTGGAGGTATTATGCAAGGCATTCTATCTGGACTAGTTAGCTCTACTACCTCATCATGATTAGATATCCAATCTAAACATGCTTGAGTAGGTACTAACATAGATTGTCCCTTCATGTATCCTTTACTAGCAGGAGCATCATTGCGCTCTACTAGGTCACACACTTCCATAAGCAAAGATATAACCAAAGCACCAACACCAAAGGCATCTTGCTCTGACCAACTCTCCCACAGTAAGCCTCTGTCCTTGCCTTTAGCAGTAAGGACTGTTCGCTTGTGCCTGTAGTTAGCTATGTTCTTGCGCTGCATGTCTCTTATAAGGCTGTCATAGTATTCTTTGTACTCCGTTTGAAACTTACTTAAGCGCAGCTCGTCCTCACATTGCCTACCTATCTGAATAGATATGCTTGCTATACCTGTGCCATTCTTAAATACGGATGCTATTACATTCCTTAAGGCTATCATAGCAACCTTGTCTGTATCTATTGTATCCAGTAACTTACTGAACTTATTCCTACGTCTACCTTCAGGGTGCTTGCCCTCTAAGTAAAGAGCAATTCTATCTGATATAGTTATGACGTAAGACTTGAGAAGTCTGCTACCTGCAGAAGTCTCGTGTCCTCTAGACTCAGTAGCTTCAGCTTGCTGCTTGCGGAATCTTTCGACTCCGCGAGTAGCCATGTTGTGCTCCCAGTCTAGTTGCTCTCCTATGGTTTTCATTACTTGTTCCTTTTAGCCTCAGCTCTTTTCTTGCGCTGCTTTAAGTTACGTTTGTCTCTCTTCTCTGCGTCAGTTAAATGTGTGGGATGTAGTATAGGCCCATGTGGTATATGGTCATGACGCTCGTAATATTCAAGTAGCTTGGCTAAAATATTTCTAGCCTCTCCTTTCTTCATGCGTCTTAGTAGGTTCCATATCTTACCTTCCATACCATTACAGTTGATACATAACACGTCACGTATTATACCTGTAGTATGGTCATGGTCCAGGGCAGGTCTCTTCTTTGACCTTGCTGTACCTATCTTACCCTCACATAAAGGACAAGTATTATTTTGTTTCTTTAATAGTAAAGCTCTCACGCTTTTTATCTGGCTTGTTCTCAGCTTCTCGTATTTCATTATTCTTTCTCCTCCAAAGTCTCCCGTAGAAAAGCATTGATACTGTCATCAGGATAACGTAAAAGCCATAGGCTATGAGCATCACCATACAAACTATGATAGCAAGTAGTCTTGCTACCAGTTCTCCAATTAATCCATTCATGTTTACTTCCTTTATATAAATCTCTTACTATGTCATAGCATTCTAGGTTTGACTTAGCATCTTTCAAGAAGTTGTACGCAGTAACAGGGCCACACTTATGGTCCCTACCATTCTCATGGTAGCTGGGTAATCCCATTATGTTATCTGCTGCATCACCCATTAACAGCTGCGCCCAGAAGAACTTGGTTCCTCTGCCCACTACCTTAGGTGACTTCTTACTTCTGTCTAATCCTATCCATCCGAATGTATCTTCACAGTTAAGTACTAGTTGTTCATCA
>Ga0222715_10001770_pt1 | contig 20297 bp, 27 predicted proteins | sample C33_9DmetaG_FD_165056 | JGI IMG/M metagenome (GOLD analysis project Ga0222715, IMG submission 165056) | Estuarine water microbial communities from San Francisco Bay, California, United States - C33_9D | ecosystem: Environmental > Aquatic > Marine > Unclassified | place: USA: California... | reverse complement strand
AAGAAAATCACCCACAGCAGCTTGTGTTGTGAAAGCTGTACTTGAGCCTGAAACTGCGCCGCCAGTTGTAATTGCAACCGTACCTGATGCAGTTTTAGCGTCTTTTATACCCCATCCTGACATGGTTTATTCTCCTAGATTTGAATTGAAAATTTCTTCTACTTTATTTAAAAACTCTTTTGCGTCTTCGTTAGACAATTCAGAAACGTTATCAATATTGTATTCTTGTAATGCCATTGAAAATGCTTTTTCATAATCTTCTTTATTTAAATTATCACGACGGCGACGAAGTTCTGTTTTGGCTTTTGAGGCTAGTTTCTTTTCATCAGGAGAAACTTTACCACCTGCTTTGGCTTTTCTTTCAGCGGCGCCGGCTAAAGTTGAAAGCATTCCTTCAGGTGTTTTCTTTAGATCTACACCTGGCTTAGATTTTGCTTTCATAGCTTCTGAAATAGGTACACAGTTAGGAACTTCTTTTCCATTTTTCATTTTTGTTCCAAGTTGTCTGTAGCCTTTCCAGCAAGGATTTTTTTCCTCATAACGATATTTTTGCATTGCAATTTTTTGTCTAACTAAACGATACATAAGTTGATCCTCGAATACCAGTGCTAAAATTCTACGAAGGAAATCATAAGTTATTCTTCTTTCAACAAGAGGTAGAAAGGCATCACGTTCCATGTGTGCAAGTCCTTTTGCAATCCATGGAATGTTTTCTACAGGCATTAGGCCCATACGAAGCAGTTCTTCTACCTGCTTCATGTTTACTTGTTCTTGAAGATTGTTTTCCATAAGTCTTTTTCTTAATGTTTATTATATTTATAATAGTATCAAACTAACAATTCCATTTCCTAAGAGCTTTGTTAATTCTTGAATCAGGATCACGAGCAGTTTTGGCTGAAGTAAGACGTTTTTTCATGCCACCCATACGAGCACAGAAGCTTTTTCTACGATTTGCGGCCTTACTTCCTTTCTTTAATTTAGAAGGTTTTGTAGTGACAGCCATGGACAATTTACTTCCTGGGTTTGCTTTACGATATGAAGCAATACCCTTTCTGTTGAGGCCACCGCTCTCACTTTTACCTTCTTTTCTTTGCCAAGCAGGAGCTGCTTCAACAATAAATTCTGAAAAAGATAACATTATCTCTGACCTTTTTTAATTGTCTTATATTTAGTTGCTTTAGTTACACGTTTTGTATCAGCAACACGAAGTTTTGGCTGTGTAGCAATTTCTACAGACTTACGATATTGTTTTCCGCGTTGCTTATAAACTTTTTCTAAAGCAGATTTTTGTGTAGAAGAAAGACCTTTTCTAGACTTTACTCCTGCAATATTTTTGTAAATTTTTCTTATTGCAGTTAATTTGGTTCTTCTTGTAATTCTTCTTTTGCTGGCAGAAATACCTTTTGCAATCTTTGCACGACGTTGTAACTTCCAACGATTCTTTCTAATAGCAATTTGTCTCTTAACACGACCAGCTGGTGTTAATCCCTCACTAACAGGATCAACAGTATCTCCGTTTACAGACATGGCTTTATCAGATATTTCAACAATAGCATTACGAATCTTTTCTATAATACCTGAATTTCTAAGAACTTTAAATGCCATGTTCTCATCAGAAAATTCTCCAGCTCTTTCAAGACCTGATTTTCTCATTTTTGCAATCTTCTTTAATAAACCACGAAGAACTTGCTCGTCTCTTTGTTCTAAAGCCTCTTCGGCTTGAGCAAGTATTTCTCCTGCCTTTTTCTGAATATTATTATGAGCAAAGTTAGGTCTTTGCATAGTAGGAATAACCAACCATCTGTCATGTTTTAAACTATACTGTCCTGATGCTACATGATGTTCGGATCTATCTTGTGCATATAATTCAACATCATATCCCTTAATTTTGATATTATGTTGATTGTTATATAAATTTTTCTTAGTATTTAATAAGTTTTTTACTAAATCTTTTGTAACGCCTGACTCACCCATGTTAACTACAACATGAAGATCAAAGTCGCTATACTTAGTCCAGTTATAATTTGCGTTAGAACCTGTAAGAATTATATCTGTAATTGGGAACTCCATATCCCATGTACCAACAAAATCACTAGCAATTTTCAATAATGCTTTTCTGATTTCAGGCTTTAAATTCATACCATCCCAAGCTACAGGATTTAACTCTTGGTGTACAATAGCAGTTTCAGCCTCAATGTCATGATGAAAATATTCATTAAACGTTTTAATTTTACCTTGACCTGGAGTTGCGTCCATCATTTTTTTAGTTAATTCAGGACGACCCCATTCATTGTCTCGGCCTAGTTCTTCTGTTATTGTGTTTTCCATTTTGTTAACCTATAATTTGGCTTGCAACAACTACACCACCAACAAAACCTACGATGGCTGATACCTTTCTACTTGGCAATGGAATGAAACCAAATGCCTTGTTTGGATTTGGTGGCGGAGGAGGAATATTAGCTATAATTGTTTGTAAACTATCTCTTGATTCTGTTAATAAATTTATTTGATAATCTTTTTGTGTTATTGAAATAAACAATTGTGCTATTTGTGCGTCTTTTAATCTTAATGTACTATCTTGCTGTTCTATAATAACTTTTTGCGATTGAACAACTTCTAATGCTTCTTCGATTGTACTTTCTTCGTTTAATTCTTCTACTTTTATTGCGACTTCTTGCTTTAATGAATCAGTTTGTTCTTCTAAATCTTGTATGTCTTCGGCATATTCTTCAGCTAACTCTAAGGCCTCCTCCGCCTTTTGTTCAGCTTCTTCAATTTCTTCTTTCAAGCTATCAGCAAATTCATTTGCAGCATTAGCTTCGGCTTGAAATTGTTTGTACTCTTGAATATATATCTCTATTTCGTCTTTGTGTCTAACATCCATGACGAAGAATACTAATGCGGCTGCTATGGCCGCACCTAATATTAATTTAATCTTATCCATTACTTACCTACCACAGGGGCATCATAATCAACATAAGTTATAGTTACTTCTTCACCCTTCTCAAGAACTGCTGCAATAGGTGGATATATTCTCATATAGGCATCACCAGACTCACCTATGAAACCAGGCTTGGTTACATTCTGTTGTGATGTATTACCTACCAATAGACAACCATCTGTATGTTCATCTGTGTTACCTGTATGGATTAAAATGTACTCAAAGCCCGGGACATTTTGAACATGAAGCATTCCCTTGTGCATTGCGCCATACTTGGCAACATACTTGCCATGGAAACCACCTTCTTTTCTTAATTTAATTTTATAGGTTCCAGCAGGAACTCTTGTCTCACCACTAACTTTGATTTCTCTATATTCATCTTCCAAAGTAAATGCCAAGAATTTACGACCATTAGTTACATCAAATAACATACCAAGTGTGTCGTCTGCCTGTGAACTAAATCTCAATACTTCGAGTTTCATATATTTCTCCTAGTAGTTTAATCTTCAACGTAGATAAATGATGCACTTGCTTGTGTGATATTACTTGTAGAAGTAATAACAGCGGTTAATATATTATTTGGTGGTACATCAATAGAAAGATTCAGCAAATCAACGTCTATTGTGTCTCCGTTGGAAACATGGAATGCTGCGACAGGTGGTATTGCCTGCGAACCTAAAATAAACAACCCTGTACTATCCTGAGTTGCATAAAGTGAAGCATTAAAATCTGTTTGTGTTAACCATTGCATATTGTTTGCAAATGTTGGGTTGAAAAACAACCGAATAATTGCAGGGTCGCCTGTAGTATTAACAGAAGCAGTTAATCTCCTTGGAAGAAGATCTCTTGTATTAATCTTCCCTTGATAGATAAGTTTGTTTTTAAGTGATATCAAGTGATAGAAAGACCCTGGAACATTCATACTACCCGTTCTAGTAGCTGTCACAGAATATGGAACTCTGGTAGGCTGGACCTTACCTTCATTCGCGCCCATAAAGGACGCGCCTCTACAACTAACAGATCCACTTACCGCACCAAGGTTTGCCGCAACGTATCCAATCTTCATTGATGGATTATCAAGATGAGGAGTTTCAAATCTGTTTGTATAATGTTCATGGTGAAAAAAGATCATGTTCCCAGTATTAGGGTCCTCAACTGCATATCTAATCTCACCAGCACCTAACCATCTAAAATTAATTTGATACACATTAAGTTTAGTCGGATCTAAGGTCACACCAGATGCTCCTGTACCGTCTAACTTATCAACACTAAAGTCATTCTGGAACGTCCAGTTTTCTGTCTGAGCAACTCCCGTCTGTTTAGTTGTTTTAGTAAACGTTATTGTCGCAGTGCTGGTCATATTAAATGTTCCAGACTGAAGTCCTAGAGAAGTTGGCAAGAACGAAATCTTTGCTTGATCATATTCCTCAGTATACCGTGCAGTAAAAGCAGCTTGTAAACGAAGGCCAGCAGATAGTTGAGCTAGGTTAGCTGCAATTGTTCCACCTGATAAAGTTATTGCAGTAAAGGTTGTACCATTAAGGGTAACAGTAACGTCTCCATTGTTTAGGGCACTGAACGAAAATTCTTCGATATGAGTTTTACCACCATTGGCACGAAGCACACCAAAGTTACCTGTCACGCTATCATATCCAATTTGGATGGCATTCTCTTGATTAAATAACCCTGCTCTTTGTGTAAATCCTACAGGATTAGAAGAAAAAGAGGCAGTAAGTCTACAAAGAGCACCTTGACCGGGTTTATACCTTAGAAAGTTTGTACTTCTGATAACACCATAAGAATTTGCATCAGATGTAGCTGTTACGTTAAAACGACTATTGCTGTTAGTAGCAGTACCATTAGCAAATGTAAATGTCTGAAATTCCCTTGGATCTAAACCATAAACAGCATCGCCTTGAATCTTGGGAACAATTTGTATGGTGGAAAGTTCTCCAAATGCTGATTCTCCAGCAGCAGAAGAGGAGGTAGATTGTACTTGACCGGAAATATATAACGGATTAGATGAAGAATTAACTGTGGTGTTTCTGCTCACTGGGATGGGATTACCACTATCATTATTGATTTCCACAGTTCCTGGAATGGTCACAGGACCGGTGATGTTCACATTTTCAGAACCCAATGTAACCGGTAATGGGTTGGTTGCTTCAACGACACTACCATCCTTTCCAGCAGCAAGCATCATTACTTCATATCTTTGCTCGCCATCTTGGGTATCTGAGGATTTAATGTATTGAGCCATGTAATCTCCAACATGAAAGAATTCTAGTATTATTTATAAGAATACTTATTTCGTCATACCTTTTTGCACTTTTTCCATCAATTCTTTTATTTGGTTAGGAGATAAAGTCCCAGGAGGGATACCTGTTTTGAATTTTTTAAGATCATTTTGTTCGGCAAAAGCACGCATTTTACTAGCAGACATACCACTAACACCCTCGCTGTCTGCATCACGTTCACCTGCACTTTCTACATCAACAATCTTAAACGTGTATAGCTTACCATTATATTGACTAATAGTTTTCTGAAACTCTGCAACACGATCAGAACCACCTACCATAACAATCTTATCGTATTTACCATTCCAATGTTCCAACCATTTCAAGAAGGTGTTTAATGTATCAGTAGCAATTTCAAGATTGGTTTGTGGGAACATTTTTTTAGCATAAAACAATTTATCTTCAGGCGACAAAGGATCTTTAGGTGCTTTCTGAGTTTTGGAAAGAACGATGGTGTGATCACCCTTTTCTCTGAGCGCAATACTCTTTACTTTACTTACTAGTTTTTTATGGCCAGTAGTTGGAGGATTCATACGGCCGAAAGCAAACACCATGGTTTTTAATTTCTGTGGCGGCTCTGTTGGTTCTGGAGGAGGCGAACTCCAATCTTTCACGGCATTGAAGTTAGCCTGTGAGAATTCCATTCGGTTAATAAGTTTTACTGCCGCGCCGGATTTATCTATAGCAACATATCCTTCTGGGTCTGTGTGCTGAAATCCCTTTTCTGTCTCAACAAAGGTAGGAATTCCTTGAACCTTGTTAAGCTGTACAACAAAGATATTTTTTAGCACAACTAAATCTGAATATAATTTAATCATGCTATTTAATTGAGTTCTATTATCAGAAAGATAATTTTTAATTTCAGCCTGAATGCCTTTATATCTTTCTTTGGCTGCAGCTGTCTTAACTGTTTCTTCTTTCTTTTTTATTCTATCAATAATAAACTTTTCTAACCCTTGATTAATATTGGTTTGATTTATTTCTTTACCATCACGAACTAATCCGTTGATAAAGATCTTAAACATATAACCAATAGTTAGATCTGTTTTCTGTGTTGCCAATTCATCCAAAAACTTTTTTGCTGCTGTGGCATTCCTTTTAGCATTAGCCAATGTTGAACTAACCGTTCTAGTTTCCTGTGCAGTTAACGTAGCCTTTCCTGACATATCAGAATAGGATGCGTCCTTGATCCAGGCGGTTTTAGATTTTAGCTTGCTAACATCAACACCAAACGAAGCAGTCATTTTATTAACTGCTTCCCTTCCAGAATATTTAGTATGAAACACTACTCCAAGGTTTGAATTATCAATGATTTTTCCTAAAGGATCATCCTTGGGAACAGCATACATAATGGTGTTTGGTTTAAAAGTAATGTGCTTCACACCGTCTATAATCTGTTCTTTTTTTCTGTCTGGTGTAAACATGATATCACCTTGAAGAACTTCGGTCATGCCCACCTCAGATAATTCCCGAAAAGCAACTTTTAAAGTTTCAGCCAAACCACCATCATGATAATAATCAATTAATTTTTCACTGAAACAAAGTTTAGGAGTTTTACCAAAAGCGGCGTGCTTAGTTGCTACAAAGAACAAACCTGTTGCAGGATCAGGACCCGCAACCACAGCAGGAGCACCGTCCCATTTAACCGTGATGTCGATAGAACTATTGTTGTTTCCTGAAAACAATTGCAAAAGAGCTTCTAAGAAGGCAATACTTCTCTCTGCGCCTTCATAGCCCAGATTGATAATATCATCTTCTAAATGTTCTAGATGTTTGTTTTGTTTGGATTCAGCCATGATACTAACCGATAAAGGTTTTGTATTATTTATAGAACACCGTTAATAAGTTCTTCTATGGCTCTTTTTCTTTCGATTATAGAGAGAGCAACATATCCTTCCATGAGTCTTTTCATAATGAGCTCCATCTCACCTTCTGAGAGATCTTCATTATATTCATCCAAAAGCTCTTCATAAAAAATAATGTTGGATATAGCAGCATCCTCGATCTCTATAGATTCTGCATTAGGTAAATTCCAATCTATTTCCATGTGTCTCGTAATTTTGTCAGCAATCTTCTCAAAAAGGAGAAATCTTTCTTCAGACATTGGACACCTTGGATTTTAGTTTGGATGTGAATTCTACATACTTCTTTTGCCAAAGTTCTTGCATACTTTCATTTGGGGCTTCGGCAATCATTCTTATAATATTATTTAGAACGTGTTCATCCCTGTCTAGGTCCATGGAGGAGGCCATGGGCATTACTTCGCCCATGGCCTCCTGAACCATTTTAACGGCCGAAGAAGTCGGCGCCACCAACAGCATAAGCTGCGCTAACGATCTGGCGGCTAGGTGTACCAAGACGATAGGTGGTACGACCAGCATTGTTAACGTTGGTGTAAACACAGAATCCCTCATTACGAAGGTCGTGAATACGAGCCGAAAGGCGCTGAATTCCGAACATGGAACGAGCCTGTGCAGCGGAAATGCTGCGACCGGAAGACAGATAACCAACGAGACGTTCATTCTGAGTCATAATATACTCCTGTTTTGAGTTTAATCAAATCACATCAAAAAGTGTGGTTTTTAATGAGGGTCACCACTAACCTAGAAAAAAGGTACCGCAGGGCTCCTATTACAGGAGCCGAGCGGCAGCGTGAGCAATTGCATCCTGATATGCAGTGTTGCTACGGATAGTATTGTCTTCGGTGCTCTGAAGATAGGTCACAGCCTCGGCCTTGGTCATAGGACGACCAAGAGAAATCCAATGCTGAGTCTGAACACCAAGACGCCGAAAGATCTTTACACGGCGAACCTTGTCATTAGTGAAACGAACCTTAGTTCCCATGTCCTGACCTGCAGCAGTATTACCACCTGTAGTGAAGCAAACGTCCGTTACCTGATCACTGTTACGCATAATAATTCTCCTGTTTGAGTTTGACTACTTACACATTAAATATAACACAACCAATCCAACTTGTCAAGTCCTAGAATTCTGTATCATACTCCGGATCATGATTCTTGATTTGACGCTCCTGATGGAAGTTGTTCTTTTGATCACGGCGAACCGTATCACCAAATTCAGACTTACGTGGCTTCTTCCTGCGAATCTTTTCTACGGAAGACCAATTTTCATACATTTCTTCGATCTCATCAAGATGATCGAAATCCCACTTACTCATGTTTTTTTCTCCTGAGAGAGTTAATTTTGTATATATTAAATATAACAGATATTGGTGTGTTTGTCAAGCACCTCTAAGTGCTTGTAAAATAAGCACCTACAGGAAATAGGGCACTGGGGCATAGTCAATCCAGCGCAAAATCTTGGAAATTAAGGTCTTTTTTAGGTCAAACCATTCGGTACCCTTAAAAACCGAAGTAAAATAGCGGTAGGTGACCAATTTTGGATATTTTTCCATATTCTTAAGAATATGATAGTGATTTTGGTCAGGATAGTAGAAATTGATTTCCATTGCAATATCATGTGCATAGGCTTCGATTTCTGACCAATCACTCAAATATTTAATTTGTTGGATACGCTGTTTACCAAGTCGGTTAGAATGCTTTACCTTTAATGTCTTTTCTTGCTCCGAGTATTCATAATCTTCATCCCTAAAACAATCTTGAGAAAAATGGATAAGCTCGTGCTGAATTGTTTGTGACAAGACAAAGATAAAATTAGAATAATTATTTTTAGTGAATTTAAAATAATTACGATTTGGTTCCATGTGAATAAAAATGGTAATCGGAAATTCTTCCTTATCTCCCTCGTAATAACCAGAAAATGTAAAAGGCTGGTACTTACTGTTTTTAGACTGTTCTAAAGTAGGATCTTTATAAGTTTTAACTTTTGATCCTGTTTTTGTTAAAAATTTATTCAGCCTTCTACAAATTTGGCTATACCTTAATTCTTGTCCAATATATTCCGGGCCGAAATTATTTTTCAAATCCTCATATAAAATTGGAGCATAATACATGGTCTATATCTCTGAACAGTTTATAAAAAATATTTATATTTTTATACTACTAAAATCCAATTCTTTTCTCTTAAAATTAGGTTTTTCTTTTTCAAAAAACTTTACTTCTTTGGTTTCATAGAGATCCTTTTGAGCACTCATCTCCAAATCAAAAAGTCTCATCTTAGATTTGTCCACACCAACAACAAATCTGCGATATTGTGAAGGGTCATTATATCTATTTTTTAATTGTTTAATTAATATTTGCCCTAATTTTTCTAGCTCTTCTGTAACAATAAGAGCAAACATGAAGTCAGCAGTAGCTGGAAGTCCAAACGATTCAGAAGTATCAGTAAGTTCCACATCACTATTCGCATATCCACTCCTTGTTGTTTGTGTTGCTGATACAATTGGAACATCAAATTCTACAGCCAAACCACGAAGTTCTTCTGCAATACCTTTAATATAAACATAAGTATTGACCGAACCTGACATTTTAAATCTACTACTTGCACAAATATTCAAATAATCAATAAAGATAAGGTCTGGCTTGAATTCTTTCTTCAAAGATAATTCATTTAACAATGCTCTGAAATGACCAGAATGTGCTGATGCTGTAGGATATTCCTTAATAATAAGTTTACCTTCGGTTTTATTTCTGATTCTTGAAATTCTATCATCAAACATTTGCTTAGGTAATGATTTAAGATCATTCATTGCCACATTCATCAAGTTAGCATCAATACGTTCTGCAATACGTTCTTCTGCCATTTCCATTGTAATATACAGAACATTTTTACCTTGACTTAAAGCTGCTGCTGCCATGTGACACATAAACAAACTCTTACCAACACCTGTACCTGCCAAGGCAATGTTTAAAGTTTTATTAGGTAATCCACCTTTAGTTACCTTGTTAAACATATCCAAATCAAAAGGCAAGCGTTCCTCGTCCTTATGATAAAAATCAAAACGATTGTCTGAGTCTATAAGATAATCATGACCAACCGAATTATCGAATCCAACGGATAAAGCATCCTTTAATATTTCAGGAATAGCTTCATTTGTTAATATCTTATCTTTACCATCAATAATTTGAATAGACCTCAAGATAGCATTATATACAGCCTTATCTTTACAGAATTTTTCTGTTTCATCTAATAACCATTGTTTATTAGCAATACTATCATCAAATTCATCAAGTATGCCAATAATCTTTTCGTATTCATCTTCAGTTATAGTTTTATCATTTTGAAATTCAATTACTAAAGCTGCCTTTGTAGGTGCAGAATTATATTGTTCTGCAAAATCGAATATCTGTTTAAATATTTTTCTTTCTGAACTATCAACAAAATATTCATCCCGAATAAAAGGAATAGTTCTTCTTAAGAAATCTTCGTCTTTAATTAGATTATTCAGTATCAGAGTTTCCAACTTCATCATTTTCTCCAGACAAGGCATGAGTTATGATTTTAATAAGTATGGGATTTAACACGCTTTCGAATAGCGGGTCTCCTACTAAATTAACATCATTAGGTGTAGAAATCAATTCATAGTCCACAGTTATTTTACCTTCTTCTGAATCATCTGTTTCTATGCCACTGATAACAAACGCCACATCCGCAAATTCACCTTCGGTAATTTTCACAAAAATCTTATCATCTTTACCTTGTACTTCAAAAGAAACCTTAGACATTATCATATTCCTCCTGTATAAATTCGTCAGAAAGTTCCGCAACCATTGCGCCGGAAGTAACCGAATACCTTTGCTTAATCCAGGAACGGAATGTTTCGTCATTTAATATTGGTAACCAAAATTCTTTACTGTTGGTTTCAGACAAACGATACTTCTTTTCTTCATCTGCCTTTTGATACCAACCATTGCTAGGCTTTATAACATGACCTGATTCAAGTGCAACGTTTATTAAACCAGACCAGGTTGAAATGCCACCTTCCCAAGATACCTCAACAGGTATCTTACTTTTCTCTCTAACAAAACGAGACTTTTCCACATTAATAATAAAATTATATCCTGTAACTTCTTGACCTGTCTTTTCCTGTTGACGACCAATAATAAAGATATTGTCAGCACTATAATAAACACCAGTACCACCTGAAACAATATCCTTCGGAAATAGTCCTATTTCTTTATATGTGTGATTCACAACAACCATAGGAATGTCCTTAATGGTTAAGTGAGGTGTACACATTCTAAAAAGACTCTTAAGCTGTTTAGCTCTCGTCATGTCAGCAACACTCTTACCCTCAAGAGCATCCTCCACTTCCTTCTTGGAAGCCAAATTACCAACCGAGTCCACAACTATAATAACATGATCTCCACGTTCTAGATTGTTAATCTGAGACATGATATCGTGTTTTAGTTGTTCTATGTCTGTAATAGGAGTATGTAGTACTCTTTCGGTATCAATGCCAAAGTTTTCGAAATAGCCTGCTGGAGCACCAAACTCTGAATCATAAAACAAAAGAACAGCATCCTTATATTTCTCCATATAAGATTTAGAAAGTAGCATAGCAAATGCTGTTTTAAAATGCTTAGACGGTCCAGCAAACACAGTAAGCCCAGGAGTCAACCCACCATCCAATCTTCCAGACAAAGCAACATTGACCATTGGAACAGGTGTTTGAATCATGTCTTTTGAAGAGAAAAATTTAGAACTAGAAAGAATTTCTGTTTCTTTAATAGTTGAATTTTTCTTAAGTTTATCAAGTAAACTCATATTATACTCCGGTTAAATTTAAAACAAATCATCTAGGGTTGCCACATGAGAAGTGTTCCAACCCATACAATCTAAAATACTTTTCATAGGATCAAGAAAGGCCTTTTCAAACATAGTATTATAATCAATAAACCTATGAAGGTCAAGCTCTGTAGGCAATTTACCAATAAAAGCAATACTGTTTTCTCTAATGGGATTGGGCTCTTTCAAATACAAATATTTAATTTTGTCGCCTTCCTTGATTTTTTCATACTTCTTATCCAATTTTTTATCAGATATGTGATGGTTGTACAATAAGGATCCTCGGACGTGCATAGGAGTTCCCTTCGTGTATATATCTGCTCTGGAAGAATATTTTGAAATATTATTGGCACTTCTAGGAAATGCAATATCTTCCGGACTCATTTTTGAGAATTCATTCTCAACATCTGCTATATATTGTTGAAGTTCCTTCTCCGTCTTAGTAAGAGCCATCTTCACGCTTTCTTTAAGATATTCTCTGACAACACCTGGAGTACTACTTCTAACAATCTCTAGCCCCTGTACCTTTAGTTTTGGTGTCTTATACCTAACACCTTCACTATCGTAAACATTTAGTGCATACTTTTTCTTGGCCACCCAAACTGCACGATCAGCAATAACCTCTCTCTTAAAGAGCATTTTATTCTCAAAAGCATTGGTTGCCGAAGATATCTCAGCACAAGCCTTGTTTAATATCTTTGTGATCTTTTCCTTAGAAAATGTATCTAACATTTCAGTTATCTTATCTTTATCTATATTCTTTGGTAAAGTGTTAACTAGATTTTCCAAAGTGATATAACAACTATCTGTGTCAGAATAAAATGTATATTGAATATTTTCCGTCTGACAAACCTTATTTAAATACTCATCCAAAGACTTACCAATATACTGAATAATATATTGACCAGTCAATGTAATACCTTCAGCAATTCTATCATCATAGAATCTGAAATACTTGTTAGCCCATGCACCATAAAGAGAGTTAAGCTGAATCTTTCTAGCCATCTGAATATTGTTGTACTTAGAAATTAGCTTTACTTGATTAGGATCTTTAGTTTTTTCGTAATCCTTTTCAGCCTGAATCATCTTGTTCTTATAAAACACACGCTCACTAAAAATCTTTTCTACAATTTCAGGGAACAGTCCTTGTTTATTGTGTGTGTAAAAATATCCATTTGCTGCCATGGATGCTTTATTTTCCTTTGCATAAGAAGAATAATTCTTTTTGCCTTCCAGAAGTTGTTCAGGAGACGAGTCAACCGTTATACCTTTCAACATGGTTTCAGGGCTCATATTATATTGCATAATAATGCTAGGATATAGAGAAGCGGCATCAAAACTCACAACCCATTCATATTTCCCAGGGATAGGTTCTTTAACATAGGCCCCCGCAATAGTTCTATCATGATTGTCTTTCTTTGGCGGGACAATAATATTCTTATTCCAAAGATGATTATAAAGAATACAATCCCAAGTTCTAACAGCAGAAAAAACATCAGTAAAATTACATTTTGCATCATAGGCCATTGTAATGATCAGCTCAATCAACTTCATTTTATCTTCAAGAGCATCAACTAGCTCTACGTCAATGATGTTGTATTCGACAAATCTGGACCAATCATTTGTGTAGAAATCTTTAAAGGTTTCATAGTTGCTCTCTAACTTATTTCTACCCAGTTCTACTTGAGCAATATAATCTAATTTGTAGCTTTCTTGTGTAGTGTAAGTAAATTTTTTGTAAAGGTCAAAATAATCTAATACACTAACACCTAAAATATCAATCGCAGTTTGTGTCCTACCACTAATAGTTATAGGTCTAGGGTTAACTATTCTCCAAGGAGAAAGAAGTTTAGATTTATCCTCAAGTATTCTATTGATTCTAGCTAGAAGATAGGGAAGATCGAATAACTGTATGTTCCAGCCTGTGACAATATCAGGCTTGACCATATCCCAAAACAAAAGAAACCTGTTTAATAGGTCAATTTCATTCGTACATTTAACATAGGTAAAATCTTTTTTATCAGAAAGAGTTTCTGTTTTAGATAGATCGAAATCCTTAACACCAAAAGTAGTGATTTCTTTGGTATGATTGTTCTGAACAGTTATCAACAGAACTTCTTCAATTGGGTTATCAACTGAAGGGAATCCGTGTTCAGAAGTTGTTTCAATATCCAACGATAAAATGGATAGGTTTGAGATGTCATAATCAATATCACCCGAATAATTCTCTGTGATGTATTGATATGCATAAGAAGTATTTCCAAATACTGGAAAATTTTCTGTTTCTTTATAGGTTGTTAAAAAATCTTTTGCATCATTAATGTCCGAGAAATTAAGTTCTTCTAGATTGTCACCAAACAAACTCTTATACTTGGATTCGTTTTGTGACAAAACATACAGCTTAGGCGAAAATTTTACTTTAAAATTATCTCTAACACCATTATTAACTTCTCTAACAAATATCTGATTCCCTCTTTGCATAACATTCGTGTAAAATCTCTTCATTTAACCTCCCCCGGGTCTTAAATGATATTTTACGAACATTTCCTTTTTCGATGTCCATAATAAAAAATTCATCAATGTAATCTTTGTCTGTATCAATATGATCGTTAAATCTAATTGTTCCAGTAAAATTTGTCAAGTGCTCATATGTAGAAAAATTTATCCCCATTAAACGATTCTTACTGGTCACCAAATATTTTTCATAACCTGAAATACCACTGCTTATAATAAAGGTTCTTCCTCTTGTAGGACGTTGAGGTATCATATCCTCAAATGTAATATAGCTCATCTTTCCCACCAAAATTCAAACCAAGTTTTATCAACACTCCTGTCTATTGAATCAGCAAAATAATCAGGCTTTATATCTTGGTCCACATTATAAATCCAGCAAGCAATTTTAAGGTCTGTGGAATTATATTCTCCTAGATTGAAAGATATTTCATGCATTGTAACACCACTGTCAATGATATCATCAACCAATAAAACTTTTCTCCCAGCAAACAAATCATTAGGTAAATTCCCTAGGTCTCTATCTTTAAAATCACGCAGGGACCATTTAACAACATCCATAGGAACATTCAGTTTGTGAGAAAGTGCTACAGCCAAAGGCAACCCACCACGAGCAATCCCATATATTTTATCAAATTGTATATTAGATTTTCTGATATCGGAAGCAATAAGATCAACAGCAGTAGCAAACTTTAAAAAATTCATGTAATAGGTTTTCATTTTACGACTTTAATACCTGAAGAAGGCACAAGTAAACCACGACCGGTTAATCTGTGATACTCATTCTTAATATCAGCAGCAGGCTCAAATACATGAAGAATATGAGATGATTCAAAAGAAAATTCCTTATCATCTGAAAAAGAAAGATAAGGAGCTAGACCTATCCCATACGAGCCATTTCCCGTGGGTGCAATCATAATATTGAATGGTTGGGCTAAAGTTAAGGTATTAGTGTTCCCTAATTTTTCTATACGCTCACCAACCAAACTTTCACCAGCAATAGTTTTAATACCAATAATCATAATAAACTCAACTGTAAGGGTGTTAGGAGGTACTACTTAATTACGAAATTTCAAACTTCTTAGGCTTCTTATCTTCAGGAATAATGCGCCTTAAATTAATATTAAGAACACCATCCTGTAATGAAGCTCCCTCTACAATAACATCTTCTGCTAAGGTCCACTTACGAGTAAAGGCACGCTTAGCCAAGCCACGGTGAATATATTGAGGCTCGTCTTCGGCCTTCTCACCTGAGCCTGAAATAGAAAGGACTCCTTCGGCTAACTCCACATCTAAATCACTGCGCTTGAATCCAGCCACAGCAATTTCGATGGTCCAATTCTCAGGATCATGCTTGATGATGTTATAAGGTGGGTAATTTGTAGCTTCATTGGCAGTTTGAATCTGTGACAAACGATCAAACCAACCATCAAAGCCAATTGCCCATGGGTTATGTGTTGAACTAAAAGTAAAGGTACGAGTATTCATAATTCCTCCTTAGAGCGAATGTGTTAGTGATACCCTTTCGGCGTATCGTTGAGTTAAAATATAACTCCTAACACCCCTACAGTCAAGCTCTTTTACAGCTTTTTACCAATATTATATTTGGTAACTAAGTTCCAATCTTTCTTTTCTCCGAAAGACAAAACCTTAATTTGTGATAATGGTGCAGTATCTTCACAATCATCTGGATTAAGAATCTCTACTAATCCCCAATCTTCTAAAAGATGTGCTATTGTGTTTCTACGGTGCAAATCATTATCAGATAAATCTGCTCTTTTACCATCCAAAGCAAATAATTCTTTGAAATGTACAATGAAATATCGGCCTTGCTTGTGTAAAATATGGCAGCTTTGGAATAGAGTTTGTTCTTTCTTAGAAGCAACCCCTATGCGAGTTAAAGTCTCTCTGACTTTTAGGAAATCATCTGGATTAACAAGCATTATTTCTACTGGTTTGTATCCAGGAATTCCAGGTATATGTATTAAATCATGCGCCATTACTAATTCCACCTATGTTCAATCTTTTTTTAATATTGTCAATGTTTTCAGGAGTCAAAATTTTCAAAGCCTGGAGTCCCTTTTCCGTATTATAATTATAATACTTTTTAACTATTTCCAAATCTTCGATCTTTTCGCTTTTAATCCATTTATTAAAACGCTTTTTGCCTCTGACAATATTTATAAGATAGTGGAATTGTAATTTCTTATCTAAGTGAGTTCTGCTATTCATTTCATTAGCTTGTATTACTGTATCACTACCAAAACTAAGTGCTCGATTCACAATATAAGGATTATAATATTTCTCACCATACTCATCCTCACACAAATCTTCTTTAGTGTAATGAATAGCATTAACATAATCAAAAGGAGAAGGCTTAGAAATTTTATGTTCTTCCTCTTGTATTTCTATAATTTCTTCACCGTCAAGATTAATCATTTGAATTCACACACAGCCATGATTTCTGTCAAACAAGCAACCAAATTAATCTCAGCATCTGCAACAAAGGCAGCTTTGTATTGATAATCAGCCAACAAAAGAATCAACTGAGGTACCTGTACCACTTCGTTAGATAGGTTATCATAAAGAAGCCTAAACAAAACTGCAGGATCATTATCTAGGTTATTAGCAACCCAGGTTCTCATTTTCTTAAAATCTTTTTCTCTAAGAGAAGATAAAAGATTTTTGATATTATCCTCGGAGATATTTACAAGAATTCCACTATCAATTTTGCCTGATACGGAATATCTTTGTAGTTCATTCAAAACTCTACGATAATCTGGAAAATGCTTGTTCAATAATTCAGCAACAACCTTTTCTTGATATTCTATATTTTCATTGTCCAGAATTTCTGTAACTCTCTTGAAGAACTTTGCTGCAATCTTAGGACGTTCTTCTTTTGTAATTCTAAAATCAATAACTGTGGTTCTAGAATGCAAAGGAGAAATAATCCTGTTCTTGAAGTTACAAGTGAAAATAAACCTACAATTTTTACTGAACTCCTCAATAAAACCACGAAGTGCAGGTTGTGTACTATTAGGATTTAAATAATCGGCCTCATCTAAGATTACAATCTTTACCTTACCCGTGAAACTAACTGTACTAGCAAAGTCTTTAATCTTTGTTCTAAGAACATCAATACCCGATTCTTCGGAACCGTTAATAATAATATAGTCACAACCAATTTCTTCACATAAAGCTCTAGCAATAGTGGTCTTACCAGTACCTGCTGTACCGGACAGTAACAGATTTGGAACATTATCTTGTTCTACAAATTCTTGGAATGTATTCTTCAATTCTTCGGGAAGAATACAATCTTTAATTTTCTTAGGACGATATGCTTCTACCCACAAGAATTGTCCTTCTGTTTTTGTTACCATATTTAAATCCTAGAGCTAGCATCTGCTGCAATCAAATAAGTGAGATCACATCCCTCACATTCAAAGAAGAAAACAAGAACCTTTCCCCCACGACCAATAGCATTAGCTATATGAACTTTATATGTCTTAGGAATAACCTTAAAACTATCAATGGACAGCTTAACATCAAAACTCATATCTGAAACACCTAGCTTCTTTCTAAAAGAATGTGAAGTAGGATTTCTAGGATCGTTAAGTATAAGTGTTACCTCACCATTCTCAGCAGTAACACTCATCATTGTTGCATTGACAATGCCAGCAATCTTAGTAATAGAAGTAATATCGTTCGATTCGAGTGTGAACGAATACATTTCTTCTAACTCAGGAGGAGTTTCAAGAGGAGCACTTACCAGACTTTCATCTGCATAAAAATACTCCATCTCTCCCCCATCCTCTGTCTTAATAAGAAGACTCTTATCACCAAACTCAATTTCAGCACCACTAGAAACTGAAATAAGGGACAAAAGCTGATTAAGATCATAGATAGCAAACTGTGCAGGGAAGTTTTCTGAAACAATTGCTCTTGCCTGAATGCTATTCACAGCATTTTTTGTTGCCATTTTATTACCAGGCTTTACCAACAGATTGCTGCTAATCTGTGAAAAACTTTGCAAGAGTGAAACGGTTTCCGAACTAATCTTCATAATATATCCTCCGGTTAAAATTGAATGTAGTCGCCTATTTCACTATCAGGCTCAACATAAAAGTCATGTACATGAAGTAACATAACAGCATAATGTAAAATTTTCAAGATGTCCTTACGATTGAATCCATCCTTTTTCCCATAACGTTGGGCATACTTCATGATGTTGCCAACCGTAAAACCAACACCATGACCAGTATCAAAAATAAATTCTGAGGCTTGGAACTTTCTACGAGAATAATGCTCACCATAGGTAGAGTCAATATACTTCTTAAGCTCCTGTAAAATCTTATCCTCTGAATAACGATAATCAATCTTCTTCATTTATTGTTTCCCGTCCTTCTGCATGAGCATCACACAGAGCCATAATATGTTCACCAGATCTTAAGGAGCCTGCGGCTCCACAAGCCTCACAAATATAACGACTTCTTTTTGCAATGTCAATTATTACTTTATCCACTTTTTCGTTAATTATATTTGTGTATATTCTTAATATACCCCATCTTTCTTTTACCTGTAAAATTTTTACTGGTGGGAAGGTATCCTTTATAGCATCAAAAACTTCATGAAGCAAAGGAGCCCACCCTTCGCCTACTGAGCGAAGGGCGAGATCCAATGTATAACCTTCGTAATTTGGTTCCTGCGGATTAATATCAGAAGGGCAAAGATTCATACTCCTCCTCCGAGGTTTCAGTAGGCTCACCAACCTCTTCACCTGCATCAATCTTGGTATACAGGTCAATGAAACTATTCTTAGTTTCAGTATTGAACCTGGACACACACAGGGTAACAGCCTTGATCCTATCACCAAACATTGCAAAGGCATTCACCACGTGCTCAAGTCTGCGGGTTGAGATAACCTCATCCACACCACCGTCGAGATAGGTCTTACGAATAATCTCGGACCAAATTGTGAGCTTGTCAGCAAAGTCCTCGTCTACACGGTCCACACGCTCCATCTTCTTAATAAGAATCTTCTTTTCGATTGAAGGAGTAGGATATTCCTGCTCGACGGTGATGGCGAAACGCTCAAGGAAGGCATCGTCAAGAATCTGTGCTGTAATAAACTTGCCGTCCTCGGTTCCCTGTCCCTTGGTATTTGCTGTAGCAATGATATTGAAACCAGGAGCAGGGTAGATGGTCTCGCCTGTCTTCTTATTAAAGTAGGGCTTACCTTCAAGAATAGCCTGTAGACACATGAGCTTGTTGCTGCCACGATCCACCTCATCCAGAATCAGAATAGCACCACGCTTCATGGCGATAGACACAGGCCCTTCACGATAAACTACGTTCCCGTCTACCAGAGTGTTACCACCAATGAGATCATCCTCGTCGGTTTCAATACTGATATTGACACGGATACACTCACGGTTCAGAGAAGCACAAACCTGCTCTACCATTGTGGTCTTACCATTACCTGAAAGACCCGTTACGAAAACTGGGTAGAAAGAATTACTTCCCACGATGGTCTTAAGATCCTTGTAGAACCCGAAAGGAACAAAAGTAGAATCCTTGGATGGGACCAGGTCCTTAATCTCAACATGGAGCTTTGGTTGAGACAGAAGCATCTGGGTCTGCATACCAAGATGCGCCTGAGGCTGCGCGGCTGCTGGAGCAATTGTAACAGGCTCATGTTTTTCCAGCGAATACATACCACGCCTAATCTTATGATTAGGATCGTTCAGGATTACGTTTGGGTTGACTCCCAAGGACCTAGCCTGATCCTGAATTTCGGGCCTGGTAAATTCAGACTTACCAGTCGAGCGAAGAGCATCCTG
>Ga0222715_10001769_pt1 | contig 20306 bp, 14 predicted proteins | sample C33_9DmetaG_FD_165056 | JGI IMG/M metagenome (GOLD analysis project Ga0222715, IMG submission 165056) | Estuarine water microbial communities from San Francisco Bay, California, United States - C33_9D | ecosystem: Environmental > Aquatic > Marine > Unclassified | place: USA: California... | reverse complement strand
TCGTCGCTTCGCCGCGCGCACTAACGTTTTCGACCGCGACCGGGACGACCGCGACGACCGCGACGGCGCGTGGTGGCTCCCGGTGGCTCGGTCGTCGTCGTACCCGTCGTCGTACCCGTACCCATCGTCGGTGCCGTCGTCGTGCGATGTCCCCATGTCACACACACCACCGTCCGTCGCCGCGCACTGTCGTCGCACCGCACAGCGAGCATCGGTCAGTCTTTTCAAAGACTGACCAGATGGTGAGCGCGCCGGCGAGCCACAACGGTCTTTGCGCGGGCGAGCGACGAGACACGGTGACGTGGGAGTGACGCGAACGTGGAGTGACGATAGACGATCGACGACGAGGACGAAGGTTTTTAACTGAATCCACGTCGTCGTCGTCGATCGTCGTCGTCGTCGTCGTCGTATAGCCGCCAATCGCGATGGTGACCATGGTTGCGAGCAGTGGCGTCGATGGGCGCGCGCACGATGGTGTGGCGAGTGTGGACGAACAACCGACGACGAGCGATGCAATCCCAGAAGAATACTTGGAAAATGTCGCGAGTGTGATGCGGCAGACACTGGGCGAACTTGATGATTTCATCGCGGCGTGGAAAGACAAGACGCGCGAGACGAGCGAGAACGTCGGCGAGGATGGTGTTTCAAACCATACGACTGGGACGCGTGGTGACGGAGACGACGACCCGATTGTGTTGTGCGCGGATCCTAGGGAAAGAATACGATTGGAAGATTTATGCGCGAGCGAGAATGCGTTATTGAGCAAGACGACGATGATAGTCGCGCACTTGGGTGAAGAAGTTCAACGATTGGCGCGCATAGCTGAAGAAATAATCTATCCGCTGCTCAACACCTTTGGCGAACGTGCAGAGGTAAGCGAGGAGGAAATGACGGATGAGTACTTGAGAAACGTTTTTGTGGATAAGTTGCAACCCTTGCAAGACTCGCTGCTATTCATGGATCAGCTCAGAGCTGTGATTTGCAACTTGTTTACGCAACTTTCGGTGGTCTACTCAACTTTTGCGGCGTATACGCCTTATCAATCTGTACGACTTTCGTGGGCGTTCGACATGCTCGGCTATGCCTTGGCCATTGCTGTGGGTGTTGATGAGGCGGTAAGGAGTAACAAAATTCTTGGGTCAGCGCTAATGAATTTCAAACGCGCCGTCTTGGTCCTTCGCGCGGACCCGCCGCAGTTTGGTATGAATGAGGTTGATGTGTCGAGTCTAGACTCAGCGCTCTCCATCATCGACAAGCAACTTTTTGCTGCCTCGTTTTTCAACGATGTACTAAGTGAACTAGAACAAGCTGAGCAGCCTGATCGATTTATCAAGGAACTCGCCGGGGCGACGCTGGAATGCATCGAAAGCACCTGCGCACGAGTGCATTCCAAGGCTGAGCGACTTGGTGACAAACGCACGTTGCTTTCAGCCATCTGTTTGACTGTTCTCCATTCAAGATTAGTGCCCGATATACCAGATCGAAAGCTCTGTTTGCGAGCATGGGAAGTTCATAAGTTGTTCACGCTCTTGCCAGTGGCGACATCTGTCTCGGTGTGTCCAGGTGCAATTTTGGACGCGCATCTCTCTCCAGCTTCGCGAGAATTTGGGTTACCGAACGGAATGGACGCCATAGTTGCATTGCATCGAGAAACGCTCAATAACCTCGATCAAACGTTCCCAGCGAAACTCGGTGGTATGATTTTAGAGACGGTGAGCTGGCTGGCAAAGTTTACCGCGGCTCCAAACATAACACCCAGCCTAGCGAGCACGATGAGCGCTCGCGTGGCGTTATTCAAACAAGGAATCGTGTTGGCAAATCGCATGCGGCATTATATTCAAGAAATTATCCATTTACATGTCTCTTTGGATGCACCTGTCACAAAGCGCCGAATCCGGCTCATAGCTCAAGGCGTGGAAATGTTACAAGCGGTGCACGACGCACTCACAGGAAACGTGAATCTGAGTCTAGAGATGCACCACTTGCTCAAATTTATGCTCGATCGCATTTTACGCGCCATGGTACGTTCATACGCGCGGCTTTTTCGCATTTGAAACACAACACTGACCACCCACACCGCACAGGTTCCCGCGCGCGAATTAATGGAAAATACAATTGCTTCGGCCTCGACATCGAGTGGCTGGGGGCGCTTGCAAGCGCATATTTCAGCGGGAAAAGGGGAAACTAATAAACAAGACGCATTGACAAACATAAACATTGCAGGTAATTATTTAAATCATCAAAACAAACGGTCGTTGAATTAATTGTTTATTTAATTATTTAGTGCACGTGCTATCTGGACCAGCGACTCAAAAGAGGATGAATGTTTTCCGTATATGTCTCGACTCGATCCAAGGAGTAGGCGTACTAGGAGAGCAAGATGTTGTCGACATCGCAGAGCATGTCGAACTTATCGAGATGCTGTCAAACTACCGAAAGACGGTCCAAAATCAGTGTGACACGTCCTTCCTGTTTTTTGTCCGAGAATTATTTCCAGCAATGTTATCGGGGATTTATGGCAACGCACACGAAGCAGGACGTCTACCGTTGTTAATTACTTCGTTTCGATGTTGCGAGACATTATTAATGCGCGGAGGTACAAACGTCGCTGGAATGACTGCTTTACAGAATTATATCGAAAGTTCTCTCGAACGAGAAATAATTCAACCACTTTGTCGAGATATTGAGACGGATCTTCGACTTCACTTGCACTCGGCTCGGATTGTTGGCATCGCAGAGGTTAATCCATTCAAAAATGGTGTGCGGGACTTGTCATTCTTCACAAATCTGCCCGCCATGCGCATGTTGAACTATCGGGTAAGTTAATTAATTAATTAATTCTGATGCGAAAATTAGAAACTGACCGTGATTTGATTTTTATCGACAGATTGACATTAAAAGTCGGGTTGAAGATTATTTAAATCAGACTTTTCATAATCATACCGCAATTGCGCTACATAACTGGAAGGTGAGTGGGAAATTAATTAATTACAATAGATCCGGTCGCGTCGAGAGTGCCTTCGTAAAACTATCAAAACACAGTCACTGACGTCGTTCGTCACGCAGTCTTACACCGAAATGAGGAATTTAGCAATTGAGAAGTACGGGTTGCACCTTTCAGAGATTGAATTACCAAGCCAGACGCTTGAGCAAGGCTTGGATGTCCTGGAGCTGATGCGGAACATCCACGTCTTCGTATCAAGGTACACGTACAACTTGAACACTCAATGTTTCGTGGAAAAGCTTAGCGCAGCGTCAGATCGCAAGCACTTGAACACAATTAGTATTAGACACGTCGCGAACTCGATCAGAACTCATGGAACGGGGATCACGCACACTACCATCAACTTTGCGTATCAATACTTGGCACAAAGGTTTCAGATTTTTAACCAATTCTTGTTTGACGACCACATCAGGAGTCAACTCATGAAAGAAGCTCGAATGGTGCAAGCCGAGATGAAAGCAAAAAGCGATGCAATCAAACTTAGTTCGAAGCAAGGTGGATATCTCACGTCGATGGTTGATGAGAAGTTTGAGTACCCGGTCGAGCGTGCTTTGCGCCTCATGCGTGACATCCGCAAGCTCGGTCTGACTGAAGATGGGTCATCATTCATTGATCAATTTCGAGTGCTGGTGACGGAAATTGGCAACGCGCTAGGATTTGTGCGCATGGTGCGTCTCGGAGCGATGCATTACAGTACAAATGCTTCGAAATTTGTGCCAAGCGCCTACGCTAAGACGTCGAAGCAAAGCCCAATTTTCGAGGCGGAGGGCATATCAGACGTCACGAAACGGGCGTTCAAGAATCTGGAAAATGAACTCGAGGCGTTAAGCACGAACGGTACGGAAGGTGCAGACTATTTTCAAGTCCTAGTGTCCGTATTCTCCGCCGAACTGAGAGGTGAAGGCAACGCTCACCTGAACGATTTCTACTTGATACTTCCTGCGCTTACCATGAGTGCGGCGGAAAACATGCTTGCCGCTAAGGAGAAACTCAATCGACGAGGTAAAGAGTCGCAGACTGCCACGTTTACTGATGACGGCTTCGCACTCGGCATCGCGTACTTACTCAGCGTGCTCGACCAACACGAAGCGTTTGACGCGCTCCAGTGGTTTTCCTCGACGTCGCAATACTTTAATGACGAAGAGAAACGCGCTGAACAAGATGCAAACGCGGGTAGCTATGGTATTTTAGGTCGCTCGTCGGAAGAAAATCAAAAGCTCAAAGTCAAGCTCGCCAGAATTGCAGCTTTACGTGAAGAATTTGTGCACTTGAAACACTCCATGATAGGCGCGAAGACTTTCGTGCACTTTTAGGACTCGCTGACTGGTCAATTGACCAGTTAAAATAGTAGGGTGTAATCACATGCACGGATAGCCAAGACCCTGGACCTCGCGCCACGCGCACGTCATTGTCGACCTCGCGCGCCCTTGTGAGTGGTCTAAAGTATCAACGAGTCTTTTGCTAACTCATTTATCGATCGACATGTCACTCGCGTCTGCGCACACGAACGTTTTGGCGCCGACCCGATCGGGTGCCGGCCGCCGCCCTAGCCGCAACACTCGCACGATGACGCGTGTGAGCGCCAATGCGGGGGGCATGGAACAGCTCACGCTGAAGCCGATGAAAAAGATCGAAGGCACTGTTCGCTTACCAGGGTCGAAGTCGCTGTCGAATAGAATTTTGCTCCTCGCCGCGTTGGCTGAGGGAACCACGAAGGTGGAAAACTTATTGGATAGCGATGACATTCGGTACATGGTTGACGCCCTCAAGGTTTTGGGGCTGACGTTTACTGAAGATCGTGAAAACAATATATTGGAAATCACTGGGTGCGGCGGTAAGTTCCCAGTCGAGGGTGCGGAGTTGTTCCTTGGTAACGCTGGTACGGCGATGCGACCGCTCACAGCCGCTGTTGCGGCGGCTGGTAAGGGCACCTTCGTCCTTGACGGTGTGGAACGCATGAGAGAACGACCGATCCAAGATCTTGTCGATGGCTTGGTTCAGCTTGGCGTTGATGCTGAGTGCACTATGGGTACCGGCTGCCCGCCAGTGACGGTGAAGGCGAATGGCTTACCCGGCGGCCGCGTTGAGCTCAGCGGCTCTGTCAGCTCGCAGTATCTCACGGCACTCCTCATGTCCGCGCCTCTCTCCACTGGTACGATTGAAATTGTTATTGTCGATCAACTCGTCTCCAAACCTTACATTGAGATGACTATTACGCTCATGGAACGATTTGGCGTGAAGGTGGAGCGCTCTGCTGACCTCCAAAACTTCAAGATTCAAGGTGGCCAAAAGTACATTTCTCCGGGCAGCGCGTTCGTTGAAGGCGATGCGTCTTCGGCTTCTTATTTCCTTGCGGGCGCGACCATCACTGGTGGCACCGTCACGGTCATTGGCTGCGGTTCTGAAAGCATCCAAGGTGATACTAAATTTGCGTACACCATGGAACAAATGGGCGCCACGTTGGAATGGGGTCCAAACTCCGTCACCTGCACCGGTCCTAAGGGTCCGCTCAAGGCGATTGATGTTAACATGAATGCCATGCCTGATGCAGCGATGACCCTTGCCGTTGCTGCTCTCTTTGCTGATGGTGTGACTACTATTCGCGACGTTGCGAGCTGGCGCGTTAAGGAGACGGAGCGCATGATTGCTATTTGCACCGAACTTCGCAAGTTGGGTTGCGATGTGTTTGAAGGCGCGGACTATTGCGTCATCACTCCTCCCCAGAAGTTGAACCCGCCAGCGAAGATGAAGGCGAATGTGGATATTGACACGTACGATGACCACCGTATGGCGATGGCTTTCGCTTTGGCGGCGTGCGGCGACGTCGATGTCATCATCAACGACCCGAAGTGCACTCGCAAGACTTTCCCGACGTATTTCGACGTTCTCTCCAGCGTCGTCACAGCGTAAAGCAAAGCACACAAAGACACATACAGACACACACACACACGTGAGAAGCGAGCAAGCATAGACAGACACACGTATTTATAGCGCACTTAGATGGTTGAGCAATGAAACGAAAAGCGACGACTGAAACTAACAACCAAACGTAATTTATTGAATAATCCTATCGCTCCCCGAAACTATCACTGCGGCGGTGCACCACCCATCCCTTGCATCGACTGTTGGTTCAATTCCGCGAACCGAAGCGACGTGCGCGCGGAATGCTTTAAAAACTTTTCACAGCACTTGGACACGCAGCGCTCTTCATCCTTTTCCAAACTCTTGCGTCTGAACGACTGCACGCACGTGTTAAAGCACTTCTCGACTAAGTTGTTGTACATTTTCAAGCTGTAAACACGCATTCGAACGCACATCGCTCGTGGTTAGTCTTCACATACATCGTCACGCGTCACCCAACGCCCGTCCCAACGCCCGTCATCGCACGCACCTATCTCTGGTTTGCATGGCTTCAATCATCCCTAACATCTTCGCCTTGTCCTCTTCGGCGAAGCCGTTTAACATTTCTGGATCCATGATGACGTACACACGCGTGTGTTGCACGAATAGCGCGCGCTACGGGTCGTCGTCGTCGACGTGTGTCGTCGTCGTCGACGCGAGTGCACGTCAAGTACAACCCTAAAGCTTTTTTTTTGCCCATTTTTGTCCAGTCATTTCGTGCCAGCACGAGCACCAGCAGTCACATGGCGGGCGTGACATTGGCCGAGAGTTGTGTGACTGTGTGAAGGATGACGCACAGTGCGACGCATCGTTTTACGACGACGACGACGCGGGTGCAACGAACGAGAAGAGAACGACGTGTTGCCGAGCGTGTGAGCGCACGCGACTAGTGTACGACGCGCGACGCGGACGGATTTGGAAGGACACAACACCACATTTGTGCACCACGCGGGCGGCGCGCGCGTATTGGATTTCAAGACGACGACGTTGAAGATGCAAACACGCACGAGAGCGAGGACTGAGACTGAAGATGCGGTCACGACAGATGCTGCTGTACCGTCTGATGCTGATTTGATGGTTTTGTTTGACAAAGTACCGGAATTAAACCATTCTGTGTGGGACGACGTATTTGCGCAACACAACATCGCCGGCGCTTCGCGCGACGCTCAAGTACATTTTCCGGGACACCAACGAAGTCAAAACGCTAGCGAACATGTTGGTGAGCATTTTCCAGGGCATGTACCTGCGCGAGTGTACGAGGAGAAGTACATACCCCCCGTGAATGCGCGTGGTGTTGCCGCCCGATTGGGCGCCGCGACAAAGCCGCGTACGCCGCGCGCGACAAAGCCGCGCGTAAAGATTGAAGCCCTGCCCTTTCAACCAGTGCCAAAAGCACGCTCTTCTCAATACAATGGTGTGTGTCGACACGCAAAATCTGGCCGCTACGAAGCGCATGTTTGGTTGCGCGAATCGAGACGTCAAGTTTACTTGGGTGGACATCAAGACGAGTCCTCTGCAGCTGAGGCATTTGACATCATTGTACTCAAGCTCGCTCGCATGGGATCGCGCTCGAATTCAGGCGTTCGACCTCTGAAAATGAATTTCCCGGAGTCGCGCTACGCCAGTCTCATCGGTTTCATCGATTCTGTATCCTTGGAGGAACTCATCATGGAAGTTCGTCGCCACTCTGAAGGATTTGCGCGTTCGTCCAGTGGCTACAGAGGCGTGACGCGTCACGCGAATCACAAATTTGAAGCTCGCCTAGGGGTTCCACGAAGCCACCACATGTACTTGGGACTCTTTGACACTGCAGAAAAAGCTGCAGTGGCGTACGATACTGCACTTGTTCGCGTACGTGGGCGCAAGGCATCAACAAATTTTCCACTTTACAACTACGCCGACGCCATCGCGTATTACGAGCGCACGCAACGCAACGCAAAGTACTGATTTGATTTTGTGTTTTACGATTTTGATACGAATGTAATGGACATAAATGTACAACAAACAACAAGAACTACTTTTTTGCAATAAATTCGTCGCCTTCGCCGAGCGCTTGCCAAAGATCGAGAGCGCCTGCATCGAATGCTTTACCTTCATCGTCGCCCTCGCCCCATCGGATCGCGTGGCATAACACGCGCACTCCAGCTCGTTGAGCCTCCTCTAAATAACGAGCAAACGAAGGACACGCCGCACCATTAGCACGAAACCCTTTAACGTCACCTCGTCCACACATCAATAAAATAGCAGGACGTGTCTCCGAATTCTTTGCCATCGACGTCAGTTCTCTGATGTGCTCGATTGCGCGGGCGCTGACAACCTTCTCATTATCGGGGCCCTTTTGCCCGCGTTTGCCCCAAGGAAAAATCCCAGCTCGAACATACGAGCTTGGTGGACAGTTTGGCGAATACGCCGGGTGCGGTGCTTGAGTCTCAGCTCTAGCGTGAACGAATGCACGCGAATAATCGCTATCGACGACTTGCTTTACTTCCAAAATGGTCACAGAGCCGTCTTCGTGAGTCACAGAAAAGTCTGGTCGATATGCATTCGACACGCTCTCTGTCACCTGTCGTTTCAGCATTTTCTGAGTCTGAATGCTGTCTTTCACTACCGCACTCGGACCCAATCTATCGTCCAACGCGCCTTTTTCAAGTAATTTTCTTGCGAGTTGCTCGCCCAACGCCGGGTGTGCCGATATCCATACTCCTCCACCATCGTGTTCGTCTTCTTCGCACCGCAGCAACCGACAGATGTACTCGCACTTGGGCGTACCAAATTTTCCTAGCGTATTTTCATCAACGTTGGGCACTTTCGATGCCAAAATGGCTGCGCCTTTACGTAACTTTCCTCCAGAATCAATGTTTGGCACGTGCGTGACGGCCACTTTATTCGTCGTGCTCACTACGACATCCGCAACGTATGGAGACTTGTTTCGCACCGATGGACGCTGCAAGACAGTACAGCGCACCAGCGGGCCCAAATCAATCAACGGCTCGCCAGATGCCTGTGCTGGCTCGGCTTCTTGCTTTGTTGTCTTCGCGCGCGCTCCGCCGGCGCGTTTTCTCTTTACCGGCATGGCGCGCCGAGCGAGTGCGACTAGTGAAGCGCGAGCGACAAGGATGCTTGCGTTGACTAATATGTTTCACACACGTCTATTCGAAGCGACTCTGCGCTACTATTAGCGTCAGACTCTGAAGCTCGCGCGCGTTCGCCGACGAGCTCTGTTACAGATGTTTCTTCTCTACTTTACAAACAAAGGCACCAACGCTGAAAGCTCGCGCGAAAACGCGTGCATGGGAAACCCCATGACGTTGTAGTAATCACCTACTATACCTTTAATAAACGCAGCGGCTTGGCCCTGAATGCCGTACCCCCCAGCCTTGTCGAAGGGCTCTCCCGTGGCGACATACGCGTCGATTTCTTCCTCTGTCAGCTCCGCGAACTCAACCGTCGTCGTCTCACTAAATCCCCGCTCAAACACCCCTGTGACCGCGCTAACTTTCGGTAATAGTATTGCCACCCCAGTATGCACCTTAGAACTCCCATTCGACAGCGCTCGAAGCATATCCTTTGCCTCGCGTTCGTCGCTCGGCTTTTCCATCACCGCCCCGTCTCGGGACTCCACCACCGTGTCCGCGCCTATGATGACATCCGGCACCCCATCGCCAACGTCACCACCACCATCTCGAACAAACATCTCATACACATCTCTCGCTTTCGCCATCGCCGTCGCTTGTGCGTACGCGTGTGCGCCATCGTACGCATTCTTGTCTAAATCTTCAGCAAACGACGACGCGCGCACGACCACGTCGGTGAGCCCGAGCGCGCGCAAGATGTCTCGACGACGCGGACTGCCGCTGGCGAGCACGATGTGCGATGCGTTGAGCGCGGTGACGTGGGTGAGAATCATCCTCCCACGCGATTCCACCGATCGCCCTGTGACGACGACGACGCCCTGTGACGGCTGCGCGGTGCACTCGTTGTGCGTGATGATCTCTCGCTCTCTCTCGGGCGTCATCGGCAGAGCACGACGCGCGCGAGTGAGATTGAGACGACACACGAAACGACACAAAAGTGGTGAGGTGAAACGTAGAGCGCGAGTGTGGGTGGGATGAGCGCGCGCGAGGAGCAAGCGCTGCATAAACGCCTCGTGGATGCGCTGAAACGTCCCGAGAATGTGACGTGTGCCGAGTGCGATGCGAGGCTTCCGCGATGGGCGTCGACGTCGTTGGGGGTGTTTTTCTGTACCAATTGCTCGGGGGCACATCGAGGGTTAGGGGTACATATTTCCAAGGTGAAATCGACGACGTTGGATAAGTGGACCGAGGAACAGGTGGAGTTTATGGAACGCATGGGGAACGCGAGAGCGAACGCGTTTTGGCAAGCGCGAATGCCGGCTGGGGATAAGCCGACGCCGAACGCGTCGAGAGACGAGTGTGAGAGGTTTATTAGAAAGAAGTATGAACGACGGGCGTATGTGGACGCGTCTTTAGGAGATAGACCAGTGCCGAGTGATGGAGTGGGCCAAGGCGGCGCGGTAGCGGCGACGGTTTCCTCGCCCGCGGTGGCGCCCGCGACGGCGGCTGCTCCATCTCAAAATAGCGGTATGTTTGATTTGCTGTCTATGAATGAACCTTCGAGTGCGCCAGTGGCACCACCGAGTGCAGACGCTTGGACGGATTTCTCTTCAGCGCCGGTACAAGCGGCTCCAGCGCAAGCGGGACTGGAGCAGTGGAGCGACTTTAGCGCGCCGCCAGCGGTGGCGCAAGCGTCGCCAGCAGTGCCGGAAGTCAGCGCGGCGGTACCAAATGACGATGCATGGGGTGCATTTGCCCAAGCTCCGCCAGTAGATCTAACCCCACCGCCGGTTGAACCGAAGAAAAAGCCAGACTTTTCAAAGAATGACATCATGAACTTGTTCGACGTGCCAGCGCCGACGATTCAAAGTGCCCCGGGCGTGGTGCCGATGGGAGGTGCACAAGCTCACATGGGAATGATGGGTATGATGAATCAGCAGCTGCCCCAGATGCAGGCGTATCAACAACAGCAGATGCCGATGCAAATGCCGATGCACGGTGGCATGGGTATGGGCGGATTTGCGCAACAAATGCCGCAAATGCCGCCGCAGCAGATGGGCGCACAAATGGGCGCACAAATGGGAACGCCACAGCAAATGTATGCACCGCAACATCCTGGAATGATACCACAGCAAGGTGTTGGGCAACAGCAATTTACAGCCGTCGCGTCGCAGATGGGTCACATATCAGCGCCGCACATGATGATGGGCGAACAGTTCCAGTTTAGTCAACCGCAGCACGCGCAGCAGGCGTACGGAATGGGAAACCCATACATGCAAATGATGGGTCAAATGCAACAACCTCAGGCACCGCCTAGCCCGCCGAAGCCTGATACACAGAACATTCCAGAGTTTAAATGGTGAGCGACGCGTTTTCATAGGGATTCTAGCTACGCACTTTATAGCAGCTTAGCGCATGTTTTCATATTCAAATAATGTGTCACATCTATCAACAAAAATCTATTCATCTTCGTCATCGTCATAGTACTCGTACTCTTCGTCGTCATCCTCTTCTTCGAACTGTCCGTCGTCGTCTTCTTCCTCTTGTTGCGGGACGGAGACCCCTCGAGAACGAGCGCGCTGTTGACGAAGAGCGTCGCGCTCACGTCTCGCACGCTCCTCTGCCGCGCGCTTTTCAAGCTCCTTACGTTCCTCTGCCGCCTTTTCAGCCGCCTCGACACCAGCTTTAAGTTTGATCAAACCAAACACGCCAAATGTGATACCCAACACGACGCCAACAATCTTCTTCAAGCCGCCCTGTTTCGGCTTGAAGTTGTGCTCCTTCATCATCGCTACCAATTTCGATGGTAACGCCCCACTCATTTCTTCCAATTTCTCTCCATTCTTGTAAATCTGATACGTCGGAAGCGCCTTCACGTTACACTTTTCCGCCACAGCAGGCACAGCCTCGATGTCCACCCGCAAAAAGCGAATGCGCTTAAACTCCCCCGTGCGCGACAGCGTTTGCATGTACGGCGCCATGGATTTACTCGAAGGGCTGTAATTCTGTGAAACGCACAACACAAAGCACGCACACACACGCACACGCGTGTATACATGATATACATCGTCAGTCATCCACCTCTACGCCCGCACATATCCCCTCCCTGCCCTCCGCGCCTCCTCGGACGACGCGCGCGACCAATCCCTCGGTCGCCGCCTCGTCCTCAAACGCGCGGGCACTCGACCACCGCCTTTGCCCTGCACCACCGAAACGAGGCTCGCACACGAGACGAACAACCACGCATCATGTCACGCACCGATACGAATTCCACTAAAATCAACTGATCTTTCCTCTTCAACGCGCGGTCGAATTGCCCTTCATTCGTCATGGTTTCTATCCGGCTAAACGCCTTCATCTTTCTCGCTCCCCCTGGACGTCGTCGCGCGCTCATCTCGTCCTCGTCCTCCTCGTCGTCGTCGTCGTGTGTGCGAGTTTAAAAATCAATACACTCGTGCGTGTGCGTGGTGGTGTCGTCACCGTTTGTGTCGACGCCCCCACCGTCGTCGCGCGCTGCCGCCACCCGCGTCCTCGTGCAGCTCGGGGATTCGCGCGCGATGGTGCGATCGATCGATCGATCGACATCTCGACATCGATGTCGATGTCGATGTCGATGTCGATCAATCGCACGACTCGACCCTCGCCATGGACCCATCGATCGACCAATCGTGAACGGGCAACCCATCCCCCCCAAATCCCCAGCGCGGTCTGACCTCGCCGCCACGACGGATGAAGACGAACGACGAAACGAACGACGAACGACGAACGACGGACGACAGACGACGACGCGCGTGAGTCTACACGACGATCGGGGGAGGTGTATTGATCACGTACACGCACCACAACTCACAGAACACACACACGCAACACACGCGCAACACACACACCATGGCGGACGACGAGGCGCCGTACGCATCCGACAGCGGGAGCGATTACTCGGATGACGACGCGCACATTGGCGGCGACGAAGAGGTGGTGATGGGGGATATGAACGGCGAGGCATCGTTGAATGTTGACGTTGGATCGTCGCTCACGTCTGCGGATTGGGCGGATATCGATAACAGCGACTTGGTGGCGAAAGTGCGCGGCAGCGCGGGGTTTCGAATCATGCGAGAGATTCAACCTTGGGATGGGGCGTTGGCGTCGCCGCCGGATTTATTGAAGAAGCACGTGTTTGAATACTTTTATTGCCAGAGGAAGGATAGTGATTTTTATAAAACATTGGCAAAGGAGTGTTTTCCGAGCGAATACGAACACGCTGGGGTGGATAAAGACACGAAGAAGAGGTTGTCAAACTTGTGGGCTGGGGCGGTGATTGACGAGTTGAAGGCGAGAAGAGACGACGCCAAGCACACGTTGAGATGGTTGAATGCGATTAAAGAAGCGCAAGCGGCAGATTTATTGTTTTTGAAGCGTGAAGCCTTGGCACACGGTGAAGGGAGCGTACAAGCGATCGCAGGGAAGCTGGTGTGGGACAATGTCAGTAATCGTATTAAAGATCAAACCTTTGCGGCGATGCACTTGTGTACGAACAAGTCTGGGGCACAATCAGGTGGCGTTGCTCGCATGTATAAGCACCAGCATGAATTGATTGAGCAACTTGATAAGCATTACGGTGCGATCGCGCGCGCCAAGGAGGCGAGCAAGCCTCTCCCCAAGCCCTTGCACGTCATCTTGTCGACGCCGACGGGTTCTGGTAAGACGTTTACGGCAATCCTCGTGCACCTGCGTTTACTGAAAGTGAAATACCCCGATGCTATTCTTCTTTATTCGGTGCCAACAAAGCAAGTTTTAAAGCGTGTTGGGCAAGAATGTGAGGCGCACGCCGTGCCTTATTGGACGGCGGCGCGCGATCACTCGGGCGATGGTTCGCTTCACCAAGTGCGTCGTCCTTATTCCATTCGTGATAAGGCTCGTAACAAGAAGGCTCTTCGCGCAGCACGTGCAATTGGTGAAAAGGTCACTGCTGGTTCTGGTACGATTCAACAGCAGCTCGAGTACGCAGCGGATGTTGGTCACAAGCTCAAGGATCACGGCGCGGGAAAACCCGACATCATCATCGCGGATCTTCACACCACTGCCTCCATGCTCAAGGCGGCTGCGCTTGAAAACGAGAGCTCGTTCTTCCACGCGTCTAAAATTTTACTCTACTTTGATGAGCCGAACATGGGTATCCACCTCGATCCCAATGTGTTGGGCGTTGTGTCAAGCATTCAGGCCAATATGCCAGCCACCGCCGTTCTTGCCTCAGCCACTCTTGGTGCTTGGGAAGGTCTCGAGCCTTGGTGGCGAGGTCCTTCTGACGCAAATCAAATTACAATTAGTATGGAACCGTATGAATTGCCGATGGCAAAGCTCGCAGTGTTCAACGAAGGGACTAGTGAGTTTACGCCGCTCAGCCCGCTCAACTTGTTTGAAAACTACGCCGAGTACCAACGCGTGATGGAGGATTACCGTTTGCCGACTCTTTTGTTGCGTCACTTGACTGGTCGTCAAGGTAATGATTTGATGGAGATTCAGCCACCGGGTGGTGAATGGTCCAAGGTTCAAGGTGACGTCAAGGCGTTACGTCTCGCAATTGAACCGCTTCTCACTGAACTCGACCAGAAGGAGTTTGAGCGCTTGCAAAGTAGATGGAAGACTGGTGAGGATGCACCCACAAAGGTGGACGGTATTCGTGGCGCTCTTTCTAAAGAAGGCGTCACCATGGTCGGATGCCTTGATCCTCGCAAGATTGCGTTCGAGTTGGCTGGATTTGGTGACCAAGAAGCGTGGATTGCGGATGTTCACAAGTTGAACAACAAGCTCAAGGAAGCGGAGAGAATGGTCAAGGAGAACGCCAAGGCTGAGAAGCGCAAGAAGAAAGACGACGAAGAAGACGCTAAGGATGGCGATGATGGTGCTGTCGGTATTGTCACGCTTCGTCCGATGCTCAAAATTAGCCTTGCTGAGGCGCTCGAAGCAGACATCAACACGCTTGTCATGCTCTCCAAGGGTATCGCGTACGCTTGCGGGTCTGGTACCGAGCCCATGGTAAAGAGACTTTACAACCAAGCGTTACTCACCGTGCCAGATTCTTTACGAGGACGTTCTCCTCCGTTAAATGTGTTGGTGGTTGACTATTCTTCCATTTACGGAACGGATTGTCCAGCGGTTGACACGCTTTTACTCCAAGAAGACCTTGGTCGACTCTTAGCTTGGGAAGATCTTCAGCAGTTTATCGGCCGTTTGCGTAGAGATGGTACAGCTGTCTTCTATTCTAAGAAGACCGCTCGTAAGGCTGCATTGGGAGCTGCCGCTGAAGAAGAGGAAACAAAAGCGGTGATTGAATTTCAAAAGTCTGTCGAGCAAGCCGTGTTGGAACTTGAAAAAGCTCAAAAGCGAAGCGCTAATGACCTCGGTGCGCTCGTCAGCTCATTGTCCGAGGCTTCGGGTCGAAGCACGGGTGAAGTGGCTGCGTACGCTTTGGTGAGTGTTATTTCATTCGCGCTTTCTGCCCCAACCCACCTCGATGGTGCGGGAGTTTATCCCGCCACTATTCCGGAAGCCGACAAAGAACTTTTGGCTGCAATCACCAAGCGCATTGAAGCCTACGGGTCAAGTTTAGAGAGTGTACTGAAGAAAAATTCTCAGCAAGTCAGAGCGATTCAGGCGCTTGAAGCTCTCGCACTTTCGGCAAACCCATTCATGAACCGCACGGGCGGAGCTCGCGTGCTTGGCATCGCCGCTCAGTTGCTGAAAATGTTGTACGACGTTGATATTCTTTCCGAAGATGCATTGTTTAGTTGGGCGAACGCCAGACGCAAGGAACTTCTTGCTAACTCTGATGGTGATGCTCGCTTCTTCACCAAGGCGAAGCCCTTCCTTACGTGGTTGCAGGAAGCCAGTGATGACGAAGAATCGGATAGCGAATAAGCTGGTCAAACCACAAATCCAAGTATTAATACAAATCTAACATAGTTCTACAAATGCACAACGCATCAAAACACCACTCGCTCATGTCCTCCGGGCTTATGCATCCGTTTGTACTCGAGTGATGCGATGCCTAAGGTACCCGCGGCGTGCAAAACGCGACACTCCCACGCTCGAACGTTTTCACCGAACCACACACCTGTGTCGTCATCCATAGATGAGTAAAGCGTCGTCGGGATGGTCCACCCACTCACGACTACTGCATCGTTTCCATTGTCTTCTTTTCCTTTTTCTTGGACGACATGTAAGGTTAACGGACAGGCTGATAGTGTACTCCCAGCTCGAGACATTGAACGCCGTTCGCACACGTACGCTGCAGGATACCCCAACAAAACCCCAGCCACTGTTGGTGGAGCTATGCTCTCATGCAGACCTACAATTGATCCTAATGATATCGTATTTTGCTCGCGCGGCGCTCTCGAAATCTTGACCAAGATGTCATGTATAGCTTCATCTACGCTCGAGCGTTTCGAGTCGCCCTCTCTCAAAATACTAGGCTTGTCTGTGTCGACGTCAACAAATAGCACTTGCTCCGTACGAAGCGCTTCCAACATTTTCAAATTGCTCAAAAAGTAAGTCTGCTCTAATTCTATGACTACCACGTCCGCGACATCGACGCTGAATATCTCACCAGCACGTTTAGCAAACCGCATCAGGTATCGCGTCAGCTTTCCCGCGCCGTAATCCAACATAAAACTCGGACGACCACCGAGGACGACGAGTGCGATGTCGCGCGCGAACGCCCGCGCGGTGGCGCTGTCGACATCGTTGACCTCGTCCCGTACGCATTGCAAGAACACATCGAATTTCATCACAACGCGAGGGCGAGAGTGGCGGTCGTTACGGTTGAGCACTGCAGTGTGCCACAACAGAGCCGGGACGACGCGCATCGCTCACAGGTGTTGCGCACGAACAACGCGAGCTGTGATTGCACGTTATTGATCAATACAATAAAATTGAATTAATTTACATTTTTAACGCAATGTGCGGGCAAACTAAAGAATTTTAACTCAACTCATTCGGCTGGAACCGACTGAAAGATGACCGAGGAGCGGTCGACGCAGACGTATTTGTTACGTCGCAAACCAGGTGTTATCATCGCCTCCGCCGTGTACAAGTCCGCTTCGGCGACATCGTCACCAGAAACAAAATCAAACGGCGTTTCTAATGCAGTATCTAAGATTAACTTCCAGTGCTGTCCATCAGGAAGTTTGGGAAGCGTCAACGCCGCGGCTTCATGATGCGAATTGAATGCTACATAGAATTGTGGAGACTCTGGAGATTCGCGAAGAGTGAAGGCGACGAAACGAGAATCTTCATCCCACATTGGCGTCTCTGGTAAGTGACCATGCCACTGAATGTTGTCCGCGGTGGGGAATATCGGTAAGCGGAATGCGCCGTGCTCTTTGCGTAACAAGGTCATTTGTCGGCAGAAACGTGCCAAACCATTTCCTGCAAGGGGATCATTGGCTTGCTCCCAATCCATCCAGTTCAACGCATTATCATGGCAATACGTGTTGTTGTTACCGCCTTTCGTGTGCCCATACTCGTCACCCATGTAAAGCATGGGCACACCTTGAGCAACGAAGAGCGCGGTCATAAAGTTGCGCATTTGACGTTCTCGCAGTGCGATGATCTCTTCATCATCAGTCTCGCCGTCGCAAGTCTCGTCGAGTCCACAATTCCATGACTGATTATGTTCTTCACCATCACGGTTATTTTCACCGTTTGCGATGTTATTCTTGTTGTTGTAACTGACGCAATCTCTTAAAGTGAAACCGTCGTGAGCGGTGACAAAGTTTATACTCGCCGCCGGAGTTCTTCCATTAGCGTATAACTCTGGGCTGCCACAGATCCGTTCAGCGAAAAGTCCGGCATAACCATCGACACCTCGAATAAAATTACGTACATCGTCGCGGAACTTGCCGTTCCATTCGGACCAAACGCCATAGTGGGGGAACGAGCCGACTTGATACAAACCACCAGCGTCCCAAGCCTCGGCGATGAGCTTAGTACCAGATAAAACTGGATCGTTGCTGATGGCATCAATAAGGGGAGGATCTTGTAATGGTGAGCCAATGACGACTTCCTCCATCATCGGCGTCTGCGCGGTCGGTTCGCCGTGAATGTTCTTCTGATCCCACATGCTAGACGCGCGCGTAAGAATACTCGCCAAATCGAATCTGAAGCCATCGATGTGGTACTCGAGCACCCAATAGCGCAAGCAATCAAGAATAAACTCTCGCACAACAGCATGATTGCAATTCATTGTGTTACCACAACCAGAATAATTGTAAAACTGTCCTTCAGGGGCAACCATGTAATACACTCGGTTATCCAAACCTCGGAACGACAAAGTCAACCCTTCCTCGTTACCTTCAGCAGTGTGATTGAATACAACATCCATGATGACCTCCATGCCAGCGCGATGAGCTTCGCGTACCATGTATTTAAATTCTCGTGCGGCTGCGCGGCCACAATCTTCATCACCGGCTTCAGCGTAACGCGTCATTGGAGTGAAAAAGTTGACTGTGCTGTAGCCCCAAAAGTTTCGACGAAATTCCCCCGTTGCGGGATTCACCGAGTGGTATTCCATCTCGTTGAATTCCTGACATGGCATGAGTTCAATTGCATTCACACCCAGAGTCTTGAGGTACGGGAAAGATTCCACGAGAGCAGCATACGTTCCCGATTTTGCTTTAGTTTTCAAACCTGCAGTCATACCGCGAACGTGCGCTTCGTACACAACGAGTTCACTCATCGGACGCTTCGGCGATGTTACACCTTGCCAATCAAAATCACTCTTACTGTTTCTTTTAGGAACAGCCCCTGCGATTTGTGGCCAGCAATCTTCGCTTCCATCAGCCTTTTTGCCAGGTTCGCCGTAGCGCGGTCGAGACACCACGGCTTTCGCGTACGGGTCCAATACAATTTTACTCTTGTCAAATCTATGGCCATTCTTAGGTTCGTAAGGCCCATCGACGCGGTAGCCATACAAGATGTCATCCACACAATCCGGCAAAGCAATGTGCCAAACGCTCCCAGTCTTATTCAACACCTCATCGAGCTCGATTTCCGCGGTCGGCGTCCCGCGCTTCAAATCGTCCCGAGTAAACAGCACCAGACTCACCGCCGTCGCACTCGAAGAGTACACGGCGAAATTCACACTCGTCTTCCTACCATTATCCACTCGAGTCGCACCAAGCGCGCTCGCCGTTCCAGGTTCGGGCGTTCCGCACACTCTCGGCACCGCGCGTTGCTCCACCACGCGTCTCGGTTTCGTCGGCGTCACCGCCGTCGCGCGCGGTAATCCACTGATTCCACCCTCCACCACGCCCGTCACGGGCGAAACCACACCAACATCCCCATACTCACCCGCACTCGAGCGCACGCGCGTGGACCAACGACAGACGCGCGCGTCGCCGCGTCCCGTCGTCGCAACCGCGGATCTCGCCGTCCCGCGCCTCGCGACGCCTCGCCGCCCCCAACCGCGCGCCGGCATCACGCGCGCACCACTCCGCACGCGCGCGACATCACCCCCATCGCGCGCACCGCTGCGCGCGCACGCCCCAAACGCCGCGCTCACCGTCGCCAGCATCACCACCGTCGCGTCCGTCGGAAGCTTTCACTTTATGCGCGCGCCGTTCGCGCGACAACCTTTGTTTGACGACGACGCACGCGAACGACGACGACGACGACGACGACGACGACGCACGCACGCACGCGTCACGCAAATACCCCACGCCACCGCCACCGCGCTATCGCTCGCGCGTCCACCGCGCCCGTGCGTCGCGTTTTGTGTCGGTCGTTTATCCACTTTTCCCGAAGCGACGGGGTGACTGACGTTCACCACGACCAAAAACTACAACCACGCACGCCGAGACGCCGAGACGCCGACGGACGCCGGGGGACGCGAGCACCTATGCGGGAGCAATAATAATAATAATAATAATAATGAAGAGGAGGGGGGTTTTCTCTCGAATGTCAGAATGTCAGCTCACCGTCCGCTGTGACTGGAATGGTGTGCACAGGGCCTTCATCAAGCTAGCGCCGGCGATCGTCGATCGAGACCGACGAAGTCGCACACGCGAAGCGGATTATCGAGCTCGAGTGAACTGACTACACGATCGTCGTCCATTGTGAGAAGCTTGTAATCAATTAGGAGAATACAAGAGAGTATATCGAATGAAGTACATGATCCTTTCAAGTACGATCGATAAAGGTGTAAAGCATAAATCGATGTGGGCTACGGGGCGAGTGGGGTATGGTGGGGAAACGTATGGGTACTTGTGTGTGCGCGGTTGGGAGGGTGAATGATGGTGATCGCGCGCGCGCGACGGTGGGCGTGGGCGTGA
>Ga0222715_10001767_pt1 | contig 20320 bp, 13 predicted proteins | sample C33_9DmetaG_FD_165056 | JGI IMG/M metagenome (GOLD analysis project Ga0222715, IMG submission 165056) | Estuarine water microbial communities from San Francisco Bay, California, United States - C33_9D | ecosystem: Environmental > Aquatic > Marine > Unclassified | place: USA: California... | reverse complement strand
AATCAATTGCTTCAAGATTTATGAAAGCTATGTTCCAAGATTATAAAGAAAAATAATAAATAACAAAAAAAGTATAAATAATATACATCATATTATTATTATGGGTAAAAATAATAATAAGAACAAAAAAAATTCTAAAAACTATCCTTTTGTTTCTGTATGTACACCTACTTTCAACCGGCGTCCGTTTATAGAAACCATGTTTGAATGTTTTCGTAATCAAGATTATCCCAAAAGTCGTATAGAATGGATTATTGTTGATGATGGTACTGATAAAATAGAAGATTTAATTGAAAAGTCGAACATTCCACAAATACGTTATTTTAAAGTGGATAAAAAAATGTTTTTAGGTGCTAAACGTAATTATATGCATCAATATGCAGAAGGTTCTATCATTGTTTATATGGACGATGACGATTATTATCCACCAGAAAGAATTTCACATGCAGTTGAACGATTACAATCTGACCCAAACGCACTTTGTGCTGGTAATAGTGAAATTTATGTTTATTTTAAATCTTTATCAAAAATGATACAATGTGGACCTTATCATGATACACATGCAACTGCAGGAACGTTTGCTTTTAAAAAACAATTATTAGAACAAACACAATATGAAGAAGGGGCAGCCATTGCCGAAGAAAAAGCATTTTTAAAAGGATATACTATTCCGTTTGTGCAATTAGACCCATTAAAATCTATTTTAGTTTTTTCACATGATCATAATACTTTTGATAAAAGACGAATGTTTAATAATCCCGACCCAAAATATTTTAAAGAATCAGAAAAAACAGTAGATACCTTTATTCGAAAAGAGAGTGAAAAATCTATCAAAGATTTCTTTATGCACGACATCGATGAATTATTAAAAAAATATAAACAGGGTTTACCTGAAATGAAACCTGATGTTATTAAACAAATTAAAGAAATTGAAAAAGAACGGGAAGAAACTATGAAAAAAGAAATTGAAAAACGAAAACAAAATGGACCGATTATGCTCCAACAAAGTGGAAAACCACCCATACCATTAACTTCCGAACAAGTCGTTCAAATGATGCAACAACAACAACAACAGATAGAACAATTAAATGAAGAACTAAATAAGGCTAACAGTAATAATAATCAAATGCAAAAAATTATCAACATGTTACAGAACCAATTAGTTGAAAAAAATGAACAACTTGCTAAAGCGAATTATACAATTCTTGAGTTACAAAAACCAAGGACACATGAAAATGTAACTCGAATTCCTATACAAGAAGTTCCATAATAATATTATTAAATACAAATAATAATATTATTCTTCATCTATTTCTGCATCTTTTTTTACATTTTTATCTAAATATCGATACAAACGTTTTATATCTAATTTACTTATATCATAATCTTGAAAAAAGGTTTCTAAATGATTTAATATTTCAACACTATTGATATTTTCTTTATCATAATAAAGACGTATTTCTTGAAACAAAGAAATTAAATCACTTTTGTCTAAATCTAATTCTTGCGATAACCCATAAATAAATAAAATATTATTGTATTCAGTTGAATATTTTGTTAATACTTTGGTAAATCTGACCTCTTCTGGTTTATATTGATTTTTATTTTCGGGTAAATAATCGTGGTACATTTTATTTGTATAAAATGTCTTAATTAAAGAACTCATTTCGTTAAATTGCCATATTTGATTTTGAAATGTGATTCGGTCTATATAATCTGCAAAACATATATGGTCTAATATTTTTGAATATATTGGTATTGTTTTATCGTTACTATTTTTATCTAACATGTCGATAATATTTTCATGCCATAATAACGCAACTATTGTTCTATCAGTTTCATTCATAAAAAAATTATGTTCGTTTAATGGTATGGGTGAATTAATTAATAATTTTGTAATCTGCTTTGCATCTTCATTATATGATTTTTTACAAAATAATTCTATTAATTTATTTACAGGCAATTTTCGATTACTTTTGTTAATTAGATTGAAAACTAATTCCAATTTTCTTAAATCACCCTGTATATAATTATTAATCATTTCATGTTCTGAAGTATATATAGGTAATAAATTGTTTAATAATAACATTGATTGTTCTTTTGATGGAGTTTTTATTTCATAAGTATTACACACTTTGATTAATTCGCGTATTTTTTTATCAATTATATAATTTCCTATACAAATAATTGGGTTCATCGTCTTATCTTCTTGTTTTTGCTTTTTTGTTTTCTTTTGTCGGATCAGTTTTATTAATGCGGTTAATCCACCTTTATCTCCATTATTCATTCCGTCAATTTCATCCATAACAATAGCTATCTTCTTCTGTTTTCGGTTCATTAAATCCAATACATTTCGGTTTGAAATATTATTATTTGTAATTGTTTCTATTAAATTTTTATTACGAACATCTCCTGCATCATATTTTATAATATCATAATTTAATTCTTTCAGTATATTTGTTATAAATGTTGTTTTTCCTGAGCCAGGAGCACCATATATATAGATACCCTTCTTGAAATTTACATTATTCATTTCTTTATTGAAATTATTTAATATATCTTTTACTTGATTCTCTACTTGAGTTCTATTTAATATAGTGTTAATATCTTGCATACTAATATAATTAGACCTATTTTTAATAGCATTTTAACGAAAATAATATATTATATAAATTGTATATTATTTGAATTATTTACCAAAAGAACTGAAATCAGCTGTGCGAGCTACATATTTATTATTACCTGAAGGTGGAATTAATCCATTACGTGAATAATCGTCGTAAGTCATCATATTACCATTATTCATAGTATTTCCTGTATTCATTTTATAATCAACGTTTCTGGTATTCATACCAATGTTAAGATTTGAATTTAAATTTGTATTCATGTTTGTATTTACATTATTACGGTTTTGTGTTAATATATCATAAATACCAGCTCCTGTTTTTTCAATTAAATTACCTGCTGTATCAACTGTACTTGTAATTACGTTACCAGCAGCATCGACTGTACTTGTAATTACGTTACCAGCAGCATCGACTGTATTATTCACAACACCCCCTACATTTGTTGGCTTTACATTATCTTCTACTACTTCTTTGTCCTTTTTTACATCATCGCGAATTTTATCGGCATCTTTTAAAATGGAATCGCCTTTTTCATTTTTTGTTCCATTTCCGCCATTTCCACCACAGCTTGTGCATGTATCCTTTTTATCAGAATTGCAACAAGATGGACATGTAGGACAGGTTGGGCAAACTGGAGGAACTATTTGTGTTTTTAAAATATATTTACCATCACCTTCTTCTTCATTATTTACTACGGTTGCGGATTCAGGGGTTTCATTAACGCAAGTTGCTTGACCAGATTTAATATTTACAACACCTTCTGGTGTAAAACGAATAACATTTAACAAAGTGATTTCACCTAAATATTTCCCTAAAACAACAATCATAGTATTTACACCATGAGGAATATAAACAACATCTAAATAATTCATTTCATCCTTTACTACAAATGGTTCAAAACCTTTTTCTTCAACACTTGTTGCTTCAACGGTTTCAATCACACTTCCTGCACGATTGTATATTTTTAATTCATCATTATTCTTGTGTAATAAAGCACCATTTGTAATATCAAAATGAAATTTACTGGTTATTTGATAAGTGTTTTTACCATGGTACAAATCATGTTCAACCATTTTATTATTATTTTCATGACTATAAATAGCATCTAATTCAGCAACATCTTTGTTAATAGATTTTGCTTCTACTTTATCACTTGTTGCATGAAATAATTTATGATGTTTGTTATCTTTTACACTATGAATATATGTATCCTTATTCCAAGGAATGTAAAATAATGTAGTACCAATTGCAGGGTCAGCTTTATGCATAAAAGATTTAAAAGAATCTTCTAATGTTAATGATGATTTGTCTAATGTTTCACCTTCAGCAAAATCAGTATAAGTAAAAGCAGTATCACTAACACGGGGATTTAATATAATTTTAGTAACTTTTTCCATATTAGAAAACGAGTCCATATTACCAGAGCCAGGTTCAGGTTCACTCTGTGGTTCAGGCTGTGGTTCAGGTTCAGGTTCAGGCTGTGGTTCAGGTTCAGGTTCAGGCTGTGGTTCAGGTTCAGGTTCAGGCTGTGGTTCAGGTTCAGGTTCAGGCTGTGGTTCAGGCTGTGGTTCAGGTTCAGGTTCAGGCTGTGGTTCAGGCTGTGGTTCAGGTTCAGGCTGTGGTTCTGGTTCTTGTTCTGGTTCAGGAACATCATCACCAGAATCAATTTCAGAATGCACTTCTAACAAATTACCATTGCTATGATCAATATATAATCCATTTTCTATTTCATGAACTTTTTTATCAGCTGAATATTCTGGTATAATTAAATCAAGAACATCTTCACTTTCAGGTGCAGGGCAACCCATATTTTCATTTCCTTCTTTAAAATTATTAATTAAATATAGCACAACTAATATTCCAATTAACAATAAAAATATAGTACTTCGTGTTAATTTAAACGGCATTAAATATAATATATAGAAGGAAAAAAATTGAATAAGATTTTAATAAATAGTATATACTAAAATAGAATGAAAAATAAGGTTTTATTAGAACGCTTTTATAACACCGATAATGATTATGAAATATGTATAGATGAAGCTGGTCGTGGATGCTTAATGGGTAGAGTTTATATTGCGAGTGTAATTTTACCTAAACAACTTGAATATTTCGATGGAACTGATATTAAAGATAGTAAAAAATTCTCTTCAAAGAAAAAACTAAAAACAGTTGCGAATTATATTAAAGAAAATGCTTTGTCTTATAATATTTCGTATATTGATGAGAAGACAATTGACGAAATAAATATTTTAAAATCCACCGTAAAAGGCATGCATATGTGTATAAAGGATAGTTTAACTAATATTAAAGAAATATGTGAAGAAACCAAAGAAGACATTTCTGGTAAAAATATCCAAGCTGTTATTGATGGAAATTACTTTAAACCTTATATGTATTTTGATGAAAATAAACAAGCATTAACTGAATTACCGCATACTACGGTTGAACAAGGAGATGGTAAATATATGGGTATTGCCGCAGCGAGTATATTAGCTAAAGATGCTCGAGACACTTATATTCAAGATTTATGTGAAACATATCCAATTTTATCAGAATGGTATTGCTTAAATAAGAATATGGGATATGGAACAAAACACCATTTAGAAGGGATTAAGAATTACGGTATTACGCAATGGCATCGTAAAACGTATAGTTGTTGTACAAATAAAAAAATAAACTTTATAGAAGAAAAATCTATATAAATATAATTAAAAATAATTATTAATGGAAAATCCTACAATATGTTTAAATATGATTGTTAAAGACGAATCTCATGTAATAATATCTACATTAGAGAACCTTTGTTCAATATTTAATTTTGATTATTGGGTTATATCTGATACTGGTTCAACAGATAATACTGTTGAATTGATTACCAATTTTTTTCATAACAAAAAAATAAATGGTGAGATATCTCATGATAAATGGGAAAATTTTGGTGATAATCGTAGCATAGCATTACAAAAGGCATATAATAAAACAGATTATTTATTAATATTTGATGCGGATGATAAAATAAAAGGAACATTACCTTTACCAAATATATTTACATCTGATTATTATCATTTAAAATTCGGTAAAGATTTTAGCTATTATCGTCCATTGTTAATCAACAATCGTAAAAAATGGTCTTATGTAGGTGTTTTACATGAATATTTACATGAATTAGAACCGGTTTCACATCCTATAGAAATTGATGGTGATTATTATATTGATTCTGGTCGAGATGGTAATCGAAATAAAAATAAAAACAAATATTTAAATGATGCAACTATTTTGAAAAAGGGGTTTGAAGATGAAATGAAAAATAATAATCCATATCTAGCAAAACGATATAGCTTTTACTGTGGACAATCATATAAAGATGCTGGTCCGCAGTATCGAAATGATGCAATTGAATGGTATGAAAAACGATTAACATTCGGCGGATGGGAACAAGAATTATATTATTCATGCTTGATGATAGCAGAATTATATGATGGATTACAAGAACCAGAAAATGAAATTAAATATTTATTAAAAGCAATTACACACGATTCTACCCGCATGGAAAGTGTAATCAAAGCGATGGAACATTATTCAAATAAAGGAGAACATTTTATTGTTAATTTATTTTATCATCGTTTTAAAAATTATAAGAAGGATTTTTCAAATAAATTGTTTGTATATACAACATATTATAATGGATTATTAGAATATTATAATTCTATTTCATCATTTTATGCAAATGACCATGAAAATGGATATATATGTATTAAAAAAAATATTCTTGAAAAATTATTAGTGGACAAAAATAAAATTATTAAAACTATTGAAAATCTTACTTTTTATAAACAATATTATGAAAACGACTCTGATAAAATTCATATTTTTTATGCTGTTAATAAACAATTATCTGAATTTGCAAAACAGTCTATTATTATACCTAATGAAATGATAACAACATGGAATTATCTTTTTGAACAAAATAGACAATCATTAACTGCCTATCAAAATTATAAACATATTCAATCTAAAACACCCCGCATAATGATTACTTTCACTACTTGTAAGAGATATGACTTATTTCAAGAAACTATCAATTCAATATTAAATCATTGGACTGATGTAAACCAAATAGATTATTGGTTTTGCGTAGATGATAATTCAAGCGAAAATGATAGACAAAATATGTTAAAAAAATATGATTGGTTCGACTATTATATGAAAAGTCCAACTGAAAAAGGACATCGTGAAAGTATGAACATTATTTGGAATAAATTAAATGAATTGAAACCACAATACTGGATACATATGGAGGATGATTTTTTATTTCATCAAAAAATGAATTATATTGAAACAGCTATAAATGGATTAAATGAATTGCATAATCAAAATGTAAAACAAATACTATTTAATCGCAATTATGCAGAAACTATATTAAATTACAATATTCAAGGTCATACAAAATATTCAAATGATTTTGTTTTACATGACCATAAAATAGGTAATTTCCCTTATAGTAATAATCATTATTGGCCGTATTATAGCTTCCGTCCATCATTAATTGAAACAAAAACGGTGCTTGAATTAAGTAATTACGATTCAAGTAACCAATTTTTTGAAAGAGATTATGCTGATAAATGGAATAATAAAGGATATAAATCCGCTTTTTTTAATACAATTACAAATCAACATATTGGTCGTTTAACAAGTGAAATAGGAAAGACTTCCAAAAAAAATGCATATGAATTAAATAAAGAAGAACAGTTTGCAAATAAATCAGATTTTCCTAGTTATTTGATAAATCTTGATAGACGTCCAGATCGTTTATCTTATTGTAAATCAAACCTAGTCTTTAATTTTGAACGATTTTCAGCGATTGATGGTTCTAAATTAAATAATTATTCCAATTTTGATGATTTGTATAATGTTATAGAAGATCAACATATAATACCTGGTGAAATGGGTTGTAAATTAAGTCATTATTTATTATGGAATAATATAAAAGAACCTACATTAATTTTAGAAGATGATATTATGGTAAATAACACTACATATAATGAAACTAAAAAAGTATTTTCTGAAATAAACAACATTAAAGAACCATGGGATATTCTTTTTGTAGGTGGTCAATGGACTCCTAATTATGGAATTAATAGTAATTGTTATATGGATGTTCATAAAATAACTGATAAAGAAATTAATACAACATTTATTCCTATTCATCAACATTTTTATAAAAGAAACTATTGTTATCAGAATGATATATTTAATACACCATTATATCGTACTACAGCTGCTTATATTATAAGTGAACAAGGTGCTAAAAAAATAATCAATATAATTAACCAAAATAAAACATTTTTTATGAAAGAACCATTAGATATGTGGTTATTAATGTTAGAAAAAGAAAGAAAAATAACTATGTTAGATTATTTTAATCATCCCTTTTATCAAGGAGGGTTTGATTTAATGAAAGAAGAATGTTTATTAAAAACAGATATTCATCGTGATAAAAAAGAAATATTTACAAGAAGTAATATTAAAGACGAGTTTGTATTTATTCAAGGAAAAGATGAAATTGGTAACGATATTCAACGAATAGATATAAAAAATATAACCAATGCATTAAATAATGTATTACAAGATAAAAATAGTGTTGCGATGAATACATTAGGATTTACAAAAAGTAAAGTTACACAATTAAAGGGTTCTGAATATTTCAATAATAATGATGGTATTTATATTAAAAAAGAATATTATAATAAACTTTTTGTAAAAGACCCAAATGTAAAAAGAATTAAAATGATTGGGAATTTTTGGGACACACAACAAGCTTTAGTAGATGAATTTAATTATATGATACCTGATAAATCATATCAATACAAAGATATTGAAATTACATGTAGTGATATAAATATTGATTACTATATAATTATCAATCAACCAAAAACAAATGATATGTATTATGACCCATTAAAAACCTTAGTATTTACGTTAGAACCTGAAGCTCTAGATAATCCATATGGAACTCATACTTGGGGGAAATGGGCGAATCCAGAACCAAATGATTTTTTATACGTTCACACAAGAAATAATTTAAATGCTGTTCAATGGAGGTTAAATATACCGTATGAAAAATTAGTAAACCAACAAACTAAATACTTAGATAAAATAGCTTCTATTGTTAGTTATAAAAAATACTTTGAAGGACATAAAAATCGTATTCATTTTATTAAACATATACAAGATGAAAGAATTATGAATGTATATGGTAAAGAAAATTTTCATAATTTTAATAATTATAAAGGTCATTTACCGGATGATGAACCATATAACGTTCTAATGCCTCATAAATATTATTTTATGACTGAAAATAATAAAGAAACTAATTATGCTACTGAAAAAATTTGGGAACCAATACTATGTGAATGTTTATGTTTTTATTGGGGTTGTCCAAATTTAACTGATTACATTCATCCAGAAGCATTTGTACAATTGGATTTAAATGACTTTGAAAAGAGTAAACAAATAATTATTCAAGCAATTAAAGAAGATTGGTGGTCTCAAAGAATAGATATTATTCGTAAAGAGAAAAAGAAAATATTGAACCAACTTGGATTTTTCCCTACCATACACAAAATACTTTCCTTACCTGATAAATTAACATTCTTAACATTTGGAGGTCCATCTGTAAATTATCACAAAACAGTTGACCGAATATGTGATGAAGCTAAACGAATGAATTTATTTACTGATGTAATCGGATTGAAAGATGATTATTTAAAAAATAATGCAGAATTTTGGAATCAACACAATGATTTTATGGAAAATAATCCTTTTGGATATGGTTATTGGTTATGGAAACCTTATGTTGTAAAAAAACAACTTGAACTAATGAATGATAATGAAATATTATGTTATATAGATGCAGGGTGTGTATTAAATAATAATCCAACAGCAATTAATCGTTTTAAACAATATATTAATATTGTAAAAAATAATGAATATGGTTTAGTGTCTTTTGAATTACCTGGAAAAGAATATGAATGGACAAAAATGGATACAATACAACATTTAAGTGCAGGGAACATAATGACTACGAAGCAATTGGTTGGAGGAATATTTTTTATTAGAAAAACAGCACGTAATGTAAATATGGTAAATAAATGGTATGATACATGTTGTAATTATAATCTTATTAATAATAATCCATCTATATCACAAAATCATCCATCCTTTAATGAACATCGTCACGACCAAAGTGTTTGGTCTATTATTAGAAAACAAGAAGGAAGTGTAATTTTAAAAGATGAAACCTTTTTCAAAAATCCAAATGATGAAATTCATTATCCTATATTAGCAAAACGAAAAAGAATGATTTAGGATAATTATTTCTATCACTATTTAACAAGGTTTTTTTCGTATTATATATTAGTTTAAAGAAAATGTCCTTTACCCGATTTCACGATGACCCTAACAGAATAAAAAAACAAGTAGAAGAAAGCATAACTGGTTGCAATTATATGCTGAATACACCTGGTCAAGGTGTTGATTTACCTTTTTTTGAAGATCCTCAATTAAGATTACAAAAATGGGGATCTAATTTAAGAACAAATACGATTAATTTAGAAAGCGACCTTCTCGGTATGACTCGTCTTACTAATCGTGACCATTTAACTAAGAATGATTATCAACGTAATAAAGCTGATTCAACACAAAAATATTATAAAAATCAACAACCTATTGTTGATGAAAGTAGAGCTAGCCATCCTGCCTGGATGTATAAAGATTTAGAACAAACTCGATGGGAATATCCTTATCAAAAACAATTAACCGATTCTGAAATTAAATTTGAAAATAACGTTGATTCGCGTATGTTAGAAAAAGATAATCATAAACCATCCGTACCTATGATAAATAATGTAAATGATTATTATTTAACAAATCATTCTATATGTATGAATAATGGTAATATTTGCCCTGGAACATTATATAGAAATGAAATGATGTAATTTACTCAAAATATTATATAAGAATATTATAATTATATAATATATTATGGAATTAGCTATACCTGGAGTAGCATTAGGATTATTTTATGTAGTCTCTAACCAAAAAAAAAATAATGAAGAAAATTTTGAAAATCAAACTAAGTTACCTAATACAAATGTTCCTAATCGTAATTTTCCTAATATTCATGAAAGAAATAGTGAACAACCTATTGAATCTATTGAATTAGACCAAACCAACAAAACTACTGTTAATAATAAATATGATGGTAGTGCTGGAGCATATACCGACAAATATTTTAATCAAACTGATAATACTGAAGGTAATGATGACGCTCAATATTATTCGTTAAGCGGTAACACGGTATCTAGAGAATACTTTAGACATGATAATATGACTCCTTATTTTGGTAGTAATGTAACTACTGCGAATCCTAACACCAGTTATAACGAAGGTATTTTAGATAATTATACTGGTTCGGGTTCTCAACATATTGAAAAAGATGCTCAAGCTCCGTTATTTACCCCTAGTGAAAATTTACAATGGGCTAATGGTGCCCCTAATTCTAATGAATTTTTCCGTTCTCGTGTAAACCCTAGTATGAAAATGGCTAATGTTAAGCCATTTAAAGATGAAATGGTTGCACCCGGTTTAGGATTAGGCGCTTCTAATGAAGGGTCTGATGGTTTTAATTCGGGTATGATGTCTCGTGAACAATGGATGCCTAAGAATGTTGATGAATTACGTACTGATAATCATCAAAAAGCTGGCGGATTAAGTGCATTAGGCCATGAAGGTCCTGCTATGTCCCATACACCTATTATTAGTAATCGTGATAATATGGGGGTCATGGAAAAACATAGACCTGAAAGAGCATTTGAAACCGGCCCAGACCGTTTATTTACTACAACTGGTCTAGAAAAGAAACAACCTTTCCGTGCTATTCATGTAGACAGACATGTAAATCGTCCTGAAACTACTACCGATTATATTGGTGTTGCTGGAAACCAAAATGAATCATCATATGTTAAAGGTGAATATATGCCTACACATAATCAACAATTAGGTACATATCCATTAGCAGTTGCTAATGCTAATGGTCGTAATGGTGCTACTGAACATGATTATGAAGCAAAAGCAAAAAAGGCTTATCCCAATAACCGTACTGCGAATAAACAAGATAGTTATTTTGGTGTTGTCGGTAGTGGATTAGGTGCTGCTATTGCTCCTTTATTAGATGTTTTACGTCCTTCTAGAAAGGAAAATACTATTGGAACATTAAGACCTTACCAAAATGCTGGTAAAACGGTATCTGAAACCTATATCTTTAATCCTAATGATAAATTACCTACTACTATGAGAGAAACAACCGAACAATCTAAATTTCATATGAATGTAAACCGTAATCAATTAGGAGGTGCTTATCAAGTCACTGAAACACAAGTTGCTGATACAAACAGATATGATACTGGCAATCATTTCTATGCGGGTAATGCAGGAGCTGCTGCTGGAACAAGAGAACAAACTTCCTATCAAGCGAATTACAATCAACGTAATAATGATATTAAAGCCAGCACTATTGATGGATACATGGTAAAAGGTAATATGAAGATGTTAAATCATGATATGAATGTTCGCGAAAAAGAACGTGATACCATGTTACATAACAAACGTGAAGTTGCCGGAGGTATGGCTTATAATACACCCGATTCATTTAACATTGGTCGTGTTGCTGGGCAAGAAGGAAAACTTTTATCAACTATTAATGAAGAACGTAATAAACCTGATATGAACAATATGTTAAAATCTAATCCTTATGTTGTTGATTACAAAAATGCTCTCTAAATTATTTCAATATATTTATACTGTATACCACTAATGGTAATAATATAATTCAATTAAAAAATTATATTATTTTACATAGTAACCTTTACCTATCGACATTATTCACTTACAAATAACCTACTCATATTAATTGATTCTATATTATTTTCTGGTGTTTGAAATAAATTATTGATTAAATTATTATCTCGGAACCTAACTGTATAACTTTGTTGTATATTATTGCGACCAATTCTACCCATAGATTGAATGGTTTTTTGTTGAGTCATATTTCCCAAATCTTTTCCAATAAATCCATGACAGAATTGATAATTTGTTCCATAAATATAATCTGTAGATGCAATAATAATAAATAACCGTTGTTCATCTGCTAATTTCTTCATTATTTCCATATATTGAACATCTGGATTTTCTACAAATACTCCGATTCCTAATAATAATAATACCTTGAAATTATTCTCTATATTTAATCCCATAATTAGTTTGGTATTTTCTTCACCAATATTTGATATAAATGCATTTTCATATACTTCGCCGTCAGGTGTCCATAATTCTTGATGCGATTTCGTATTTGGTAAATAAATAGCGTCCAATGATATTAACTTAATTCTCTTTCTTATTTTATCAATTTCGTTCTGCCATTGCATTGATTCCTTTGATAATCTTCCACTATCACGAACATTCCCACTTTCCTTTGATGATTTTCCACTACCACGAAAACTTTTTGTACTACTATTGTCTTCACTTTTACTCTCCTTTGCTTCTATTTGTCGTTCTAATTGATCAATGCGTTTTACTAATATATTATTTTCATTAATTTTATCTAAAATATTATCAAAAACGGTCAATGGTATATTCGATTGTTTTATATAAAATGAACCAATTTTATTTACATCATTGGTCAAGAAAATAGTAGGTCCATCAGTTAATGTATATGCATCCACAGTAGTTAATGATATCCCCGTTGATTTTGGTAATGTTCGGGTTACACTGTTAAATACATTGATACTTTGTGTACGAACCAATTCATTTGTCCTAATAGAACCAGTTTGTTCCATGCTTTTTATCTTTTGTAATGGTTTATCAAATTTTTTATTTCTTTGTAAAATCATAGTTTGATATATTTGTTCCCATTTTTCAGGCATTGTATTCAATAATAATTTTAAATAATATATCTTCAAACTATTCATCGTAATACTAGCTATATCTTCAAAATAATTATCAATTAGATAATTTTCATCTGTTACAAATCTTCCTGTATTAATATAAGATATATACTTAATAATCTCTTCCAAATCAAAATATCGTAATAATGTTTTATTAGTTAAACAATAGTTTGTATGTTCGATTAATTCATCATATTCTTTATATAAATAATGGGGCAATACACAATATCCTTCATTATTAATAATAGGTATAGATTTTTTACAATCATAACTACTTATCCTATGAATATCTGCATTTTCAAATTTCACACGAAAATCTTGTATTGTTGGCTGCAACTCTTCCATTGTAGGTAGTGTAGCACACGACATAATTACAGTAGGTATTTTATTTTCAGACCAATTATTATGAATAATTGGATGTAAATCATGTTCTTCGTAATCTAATGTAATTGTCGGTTCATCCCAGTAAGTAATAATTTTGGTAGATTTGTTAAATGATAACATATAATGCATTGCTGTAATATATGATTGGACATCACATATCATTATTTCTACATTATCACCTACACTATTATCTACTTTCACTATACTTCCAGACTTTTTATTACGTGTATAATTAATTGCTGAATAATAATGCAAACGAATATCCGATGCGGTTTCACAACCAAATGCAAACGCAACTTTTTTCTCCATTGAAATTGCAGACTTAGCCAAAGCCAACCCAATATGTCTTGCTACGCATACAAATATAATACGATTATTTTCTGATAAACCAATCGGAGATAGAGTCTTACCTGTACCAGTTGGGGCTGTATAAAATATTAACTTTGGAATGAATTCGTCTTCAGACGATTCTTCTTGAGATGATTTTATTATGCAATATAATTCTTTTTGATGAGCAAACAATTCCTTATCCTCATATTCTAATAAATATTTATTTTTTTCAATAAAATCTGTTGCATTTTTAATAATATTACTAATAGTAGTTAATGATTTTGTATATTCTATAGCCGCATCTACATACTTCATCACAAAACGATTAATATTATTAATAGATACTTTCTTTAATTGAAGAAGTGTATATAAATAAAATGCATGATCTGTTTTTCTTTTGTGAATTCCTTTTAATAATTCATAAGTTAAATCTATGAGTAAAAATTCATAGATTTTATTTCGATTTGTAGTGATATTTTTTTCCAAATTTTGAATTCGTAAAGAATCCGTACTTTTCATTTTTTTTATTTCATTTTTTGCAAAGGTGAATAATGTATCATAATTAGGTATGTTTGTTCCATATTTGGATATATTTTTCTTTATTTCGGTTTCAAAATATTTTTGAAATAAATAATATTCTATACTCTCATTTTGTTCAACTTTAATATAAGAGAATAGAGATTGTTTATTATTTAGTTTCATATTCACATTATGATATCCTTCTTTTATGATTTTTAATATTTTTTTTTCATTATCAGACACTGGCTGCTCAATGGTTTCCCATTCTCTCTTACTTAACTTATTTTGACGTAGATCCATCTTTTATATATTTGTTGTATAAATAAATATATAAATAGTATTCAATTTTTTATTTTTAATACAATAATAATTTAAATATTTAATTGTAACTTATTGTAAATATCATGTTCTCACAATTATTCCACAAAACATATAATAACATATCATTTGAAGATGTACAGAAAGCTATACAATTAAATTATACACTTATTAATACTCTTCCTTCAAATAAACAAGAATGTTTAATTAAAAATACTACTCTGAGTAGCGAAGAAGAAACTATCATGAATAATTTATTGAATAATTATAATACTAGTCAAACACATATTATTATTTATGGTGAAAATAGTAGTGATAAATCAGTTGAAACCAAATATAATCAATTACATAAATGTGGATTTTATAATATTTATATTTATCCGGGAGGGTTATTCGAATGGTTATTATTACAAGACATATATGGATTTGATGAACTCCCTACTACAAGTAAAATATTAGATATTTTAAAATATAAACCGACAAGAACATTATAAGGATCTTCTTTTTAATTCTTTCAAATAATCCTTCTTTGTTAATTGGTATCCCCAATGTTGTAATACTTGTCTAATTTTTGGACTAATAGTTTCATCATTCCAATTGGATTTTTTACGAATAATTTGTGTTACTAAAAAACGCATAAACCTCCCTCTTGGTCCCGCCAAATTCTTCCACCGCATAATTTGTCGTTCATCATCCGGCCCTCGTTTCCCTTGATAAAAATCACAATACCATTCTACCCATCCATATGGATGTAATTTATTCATCCAACCTTTTTCTTCCCAAAACTCAAGTGATGTACCCACTCGTACTTTATACTTATTAATAGATATATCACATACTTCATTCGTTAGATAATTATCTGGAATATTTTTCCACCACGATGAAGGATACCGTTCATGCCTGTTTTTATATTTTTTTTTAGTTATACTTGAATATATAGGTCTCCAATAAGTTCCGCCAAAACTACCCAATTCAAATATTTCTCTTGGAGTTAAGTTCGGTAAAAATTCTGGATAATCTGCAAAATATATTTTAGAATTTTCTTTATTTTTACGTGTTTTTCCTCCGCTAAAACGATTTACACGTCCCTTTCTGTATTTTTCACTACGTGCTTTTTTTATAGATTTATCTGTTAATTCATTAAATGTACTAGGTGTCTTCTTTGTAATTCGTTTTGATGGCCTATAAACATCATTTTTGTATTTGTAGCCTATTTCACCTCTTTGATTTTTCCATTCTTCTGCAAACCATCTAGCTAATCCCTTCTTTTTTGTTTTATTTCCGTTATATGGTTGTTTTTTGGGACCATGTTTTTTAGAAAAAGCGTCCTTATATTTTTTAACTAAAATACCACTTCGATAAGCACTATGTTGAGGAATATCTGCATATACTTTTGTTTTTATTTGATTATATAATTCTTGGTCTACTATTTCCATATATACTATTACATTATAAAAAATTGATTCTTTTTATAATCATTATTATTAAATTAATTTAATCATAATGAGACAATCTCGAACACATTTATGTATAAACGCTATTTATTCGCATTTTAACCAATATAGTTTAAAATATGATTTAACATTAATATCAAATACGATGAATAATTATTTCTATCAAATTTTTATTCCTAATGAATTTACTATTGACCTAATTAATTTTAACAATAGTGGGAATGAAGAATTCATTATACAAAACTTACCTGATATTCAAGTATTAAAAGACAATTTCTATAAACACTTTTCTCTTTACGAAAAAAAATCAAAAAATAATAACAATCCGCATACTTATATGAAAATACAAAATATTTCAAAAGACGATAATATTAGCATAACTATTGAAGTATCTTATTATAAACATTTCCGACCTTTTCCGAATTCAAATGATACGTATAGTTTAATCAAAATTAATGAATATTTATTTGATAAAGTGAATGTATTACAAGATACATTAAAAGCTATTCATCATGAAACAGATATAGCTATGCTTCATTTGAATTCTCGTATTAAACGCCTTCGTAAACAAGTAACTTATTCTAAAATTCATAATATTGAAAAACAACAATATTATGATGAACGAACAACCCAATATGACGAAAGATTATTATTACAACAAAATAATTATCAAAAAATCATTCGTCAATATTATCAAGAATTAAATAAAAAAGATGACTGTCCAGTATGTTATGAAGAACTAAATGGTGAAACTATGTATATACCTAGCTGTCTTCATTATATTTGTTCTGATTGTGCATCCAAATGTAAAAATGCATGTCCTTTATGTCGTTCTGAATTTAATCTATCTAAAACTAAATTTGAAACTCCTGCTTCTGAAATTATGATTGATTATTTAGTCGACCAAACTTAATTAAACTTTACTACAATTTTAACATTCTCCTTTTTTATACATTTACAGGCTGAAATAGATAATTCTTCTCTCTTTTTTCTTGTTTTGTTATCTTTACTATCTTCTATTTTCGAGATACGTTTTGATGTACTATTACGAACATTCATATCCTTTTCGATAGTTGAATAATGTTCTTCTATATAATCGATAATTTTGTTTTCTAATGCCCATTTAAAAAAATTCAATTGACCTATAGTAGTTTCCATTAATTTTTCATCATCATAAGGAACTGTAATACGTTCCCAACGACAAAACGGGTCAAATCGCTTTTTTGAATATGCTTTTAATTTTAATTTATAATCATTATAAACTTTAAACCGGTATGTTTCATCTTCTTCTGAATAATCATTTTTTAACTCATATACGGTATAATATTTTTTAGCATAATTAGTAACAAACCAATCCACTATACGCAATGATGTATTCGATTCTCCATTTATAATACACATTATTTTTTTAATATTATTATTTTTATTATAAAATTCCATTAAATTATTCAATAATAAATCATTTTGTGTTTGTAATCTATTTGAAATTGTATAAGACATATATGTTTAAATATAAATATCACTTTATGTTGTTTATGTTGTTTTTTATAAATTTTTTTTATCAAGTACCACTTCTTTTAATATATTTTTCATTATTTTCTTTTCTGATACCTCCTTATCATCATTTCCACCTAACGCATTTATTGATAATTCCATGAATTCTTCTGATTTTTTTGATTCCATATTCATACAATCCGGATTGTCTTCTTGCCACTGAGGAAGCATTTTCAAATTTTTGTTTTCTATATTTCGGATAGTTTTCTTTATTTTTTCCTTATTATTTTCATCTTTCTCCCATTTATCTTGGTCTTTTATATAGACAGTTTCACGTTTTATATCTGTACAATGAATTGGCCTTTCTGTAACATCCATATCTTTTAATGCTTTTACAAATATACGGCTAATCCCTTCAACATATCCTAATTTTCCCGTTTGAACCAAATCATTCATATTTACTTCTAATGAACGGACAAAATCGGTTATATTGAGAGCATCTTTACACTGTTCATTTAAAAATAAATTTAAATTTAATTGTTGATTATTATTAGTTGTATTATTAGTTGTATTTCCTATTTTTGGAATTATTTCATGTATGGTTTTATGCAATTCTCGATTTTCTTTCATCATTTCTATAAACATATCTTTATAATCTAGGTTATTATTTTCTTCTAATTTTTCTTCCATTTTTTCTTCCAATTTTTCTTCCAATTTTTCTTCCAATTTTTCTTCAAACAAACATACTTTTTTATGTCTGGATAATCCTGATTTAAACTGATATGTTTTACCACAAACACAATTATGTGATGTAATATCAGTTGGCGTTTTTTTGTTATCATTTGTTATCATTTTATGTTTTGCAGTCAATAAATGTCTATTATAGTCCGACGATTTACTGCATATAAAGTTGCACTTTTCACATGTGATTTTTTTCGGCGTTTTTTGGCGTTTTTTTGTTATCATTTTTCTATATAAAATGATAACAAAAAAACGCCTAAATTGTTTTCTGACAAAATAATAAAAAAAAGTTCAGTAACAAATGGAAAATTATTGTTTCGGTTTTAAAGCGTTTTCGGGCAAAATCCAAAAAGTGTGTTTTTTCAAAAAAAAAGTGTCTTCCCTAATAAAAAAATGGACAAGAATTTTATGTCCATTTTAAAAAAAACCAGTGACTTTTTTTTCTTGTTTTTTTGCATTTTAACTTTTTATAATATAATTCGCCGCATTATAATAAAAACAAACATCTTCTACATACACACTCTCTGTAAATTGCAACGCTCGTAACCAACAGTCATAATCTTCACCTGGCGGACGCATATTTTTAAAATTATTTATTAGATCCAATATTTTTTTTTCAATAACTACCGAACTTGTTATCATGCAATTATGAATTTGAAGAAATTGATAATCCCATATTTTTGGAAAACCATTTTCTAATAACTTTGAGTTTTTGCGTTTATAAATACTTTGTAAAGTATTATAATGAAGTTCTGCATTATACTTTTTATAACTCTGATTTACATCATATTCACCAACTCCTTCAATACCATCTGTAGAAGACATAGAACAATTATTTTCTTCCATAGCTTTTAATTGTATTTCTAATTTATTTGGAAACCAAATATCATCATCATCACAAAATGCTATATACTTACCGGTTGCTACTTTTAATCCTTCATTACGTACATATCCTGCACAACCATATCCAAATATATCTTTACTATTTTTTTGAAGATGTATGATTATTACGTCATTCCATTCATGGTTATAGTAATGTTTATCAGTAGAACAATCATTAATTACTATAATTTCTATGTTTTTATAACTTTGTTTTTGTACAGATTCAATAGCATTTAATAAATATTGGAAACGATTATATGTGGGTATTATTACACTTACTTTGTCTGTATTATTATTAATTATATTATTAGAAACACACATAGTTGACGGCATCATACCATATAAACTTCCATTTATTCCATAATCATTACGAGATACAAAAACATTTGATAATACTTTTTTTGTTACCATAAAATGTCCTAAATATCCATCAACAGCTGCTCTTATAGGTAACATATTATTTATCAAAATATTCGCACAATCATTAGTTATTGCATAAATATGTGTTTCATTTATTCCATATAATAATTTATTAAAATCTGAATTAATTATTATTGAATTATTA